>Ga0209535_1001661_pt1 | contig 14932 bp, 15 predicted proteins | sample LinPmetageLP28_FD_184041 | JGI IMG/M metagenome (GOLD analysis project Ga0209535, IMG submission 184041) | Marine viral communities from the Pacific Ocean - LP-28 (SPAdes) (version 2) | ecosystem: Environmental > Aquatic > Marine > Oceanic | place: Pacific Ocean | collected 2009-08-22 | reverse complement strand
GGAATCGACACAGGCAGTAGAATTGTGAGTAATAAAAGCATGACAATTATTTAAAGCCTCTTGGAAATGAAATCTATAGTGCTTTTTCTCATCACCTGCAAAGTGTTTCTGCGTGAACTGTATTTCCACATCATCGGGAAGTTCGTCTCTACGTGAATCAATACTTGCAACATTGTTTGGGTGTGGCCTCACAATAAATTTTCTATCTGTTATAGGCCTCAGTTTTTCATATACTCCATTAAACCATTCTATCGGATCTAGCTCGTTCATGCTCCAGTTATCTTTAGGTTGTAGGCCAAATAAAATAGGATCCTCCTGATCCGATTTCCTCCATGGCTCGTATCTCACTTTAAATTTTTTAACCATCATTTCCCAACGATCACTAGGACTGTTATCTGATAAGAAGTCACCGTCATTCATTGGTGTGTACAAAGACACCCTGAAGTGATGATCGGGTGATGTTGACACATTTCCAAAACTAGATAGTAGGCCACCATCAAATGTGATCAAAGGAATCTTTTTTGCTCTGCAGTTATTTGCAAGTTCCCTCCGTCTTCCTTTTGTGTGATGCATCTGTCTATCGCCACCATAACCAAACATGGCCGCCATGGGAGCAGTTGGAGTCATTTCTCCTTCTATGGTTGGTCCAGTTCTATGCTCATGTACTATGATTGCTTCATCACCTGCGGCTTCTATGCCTTCCTTTAAGTGATACAAGAGATCGTAACTATTTCCTCGTCTACGATCTTTAACAGTTCTTCTAAATATTTCAACCTTCATTGAGCATTCTCCAAGCAGTTCCGTCTGCCATTTCTTTTAGTGTCCAATTATTATACGCTAAACTTGAAAATAATGCAATCCTATCACCATATATTGGTGTTTCTATCTTGCTAAAATCTGTTTCAGAAATAGGGGCGGCCGCACTATTGACAGCATCGCAGAACACCGGGACGCCGTTAGTCAGACTGGCCACCATGGTGTTGGAATTATATGTGACCATAGCATGATAATCGTTCCAATTTATTTCACCTTTATTCACGGTTTTAGTTTCAATCTTAACTGTTGCACCAACATGATCTTTGCCAACAATTGGGTTGTAAGGTTTTTCTCTTATATCTATTTCTCTATCTGTGTTTTTTTTTAATATTTTGATAGTTGTGTCTAACCAATCTGTTGCATTGAAGAAATTTCCTATTGCATTTGTTGGAGGCAACACCAAGATTCTTTTCCCTTTTTTCCATGGCTTTATGTCTTGTTTAAAATTCTTTTCATAACGATCTGCGGGTCTTTGTTGTAGTATGTTTTGACAGTGTTTGTTTTTGGTTATCCTTAACCAATGTGGTGTGATATGAGCGTTCGTAAAATATCCGTGATCCATGAAATAGAAATTTTTATTTTCTTTTTCACACTGCTTATAGATTTCTCCGGAACCTGCAAGAATTCCATACATGGTTAACTCTTCTTCAGGCAGTAGTTTTAATTCACGGAAATGGTAGATCCTTCCTTGTCCTGATCCTTTGACAAAAGCATCTATGTATCGTTGTGTCCTTGGTTTGGTTGTGTGTATGCCGGATAGCATTATCTTCTATTTTCCTTTACTTCAAACATTTTACGTTTAGCGGCTCTGTTGAATTCAGCAATGATATTCACACTTCTTCTATGCAACATGGCATTTCGTCTAGCGGATACACTATGCACACAGTTTGTTGAGTTATTACAAAAGGCAACTAGTGTGTTGGCTTTGTATGGAACTGTCTTGACTATTCCTCCGGCTTTGTCGCCTACTTCCCTGCCACCGTTTTTATTAACTTCGTGTATGTTTGCATCTGTTTTGTGAATTTGAAACTCGCCTCCCGTGCTCTGATCATCTTTGTAAGGCATGTAGAGTAACGCCGCATAGATTTCTCTAGGGTTATCTATGTGTGGTGTTCTCGAACTAAAGTCGATAGGTTTGTGCATGACAGTCTGACAGTCAGTGCCGATCCAATCATCACCATTGTCCCATCCTCTTGGACTCAACGTGTTCTCTAAATTTTCTATGTAAGGCACAACATCACTAAATGCTTCTTCCATTTCTTTGTAGAAAGCCGCCGAAGTATGGTACTCGGTAAATTCTTTCCATGCACTGGAAACCTTTCCAGGCTTCAACATCTCATCTGCTTTTAGTCTGTGACAGATGCCCGAGTCGAATGGCTCAGTCGCTAACAGTTGATCCTTTGGCCATTCTCTTTCGAGACTATCATATATGTCCTGTGGAAGTGCATTCTCGATTACGAAATGCGGATATGGTTCTAAGACCAACGTTGGTTTTTTCTGCAGTACTGAAATTCTCATTCGAGGTGCTCCATTATTTCGGGTATGTTAATTTTAAAGTTGATCATGTCACTGAAACGTTTTATACCTTTTGGTTTTGCTCCGTTCTTTAAAGGAATAGGCTCAACTTCTGCCAAATATAATTTATGCTGTAGATTTAGATTGTGTGACAACAACGGATATACCTTTTTGTGTATCATGTTTTTATCCTGTATCTCTATGACCTTTGTTCCAGGCTGACACCACAACAAGTTCACTAACCCTGCACCATGTGCCGCAACAACATGCGATGCCTCTGCAAAAGTTTTCATTTGTTCTCGTATTGACATTTTTTCTAGGGCAACAGTTTCCCATCCTTTTAATTTTAATAATAACTCATCGGAGTTTACTAATTTCCTACTTTTTGCTCCAGGTCTTAGCACCACTATCTTTCTGTGTGGCGTTACACCTTTTAGATTTTTGAGACCTTTGAAATGTCGCAACCATGGCGCAAGTGGAGGAACAATCACTCCGTCTTTTGAGTTACTCATACTAGGCACGATCAAGTGTTTGAATTTCCAAGTGGCACCCTTAGGCATGACAACAATCTTAACATTTGGAAATAATTCTTTACACACTTTTTCAAAATAAGCACTATGGTTGGCCAAAACAAAACAGTATCTTGTAAAATTTGTGGACCATCTTTTTTCCAACAATCTAAATTTAGAAATAACGTCAATCCAGATGTGCCATGGATTGTTTTGACTGTCGTCATCGATCGGCAACCATACGTATGTGTCCCTCTCATGAAAAAACTCAGTAGCCGGAGGCATTTCAACAGACATCTCGTCCTTCCATTCCTTCCACAGGCCGTGCGTCTTGTGAGGTTTGTGTTTGTTCTTGTGGGTTATTGGCCACACATATTCTGTAATCATCTTATTTTCTCTTGTCATCAGTAACGGACAAGTGTTGACTTTACATTCGTGAAACTCAGCAACAAATGTTGGTAAACTAGTGAATGTTGGATCTATAGAATCATGGTAAGGCACAGTGTAGTTGTACTCGGGATCAACCATTTCCCAACGATCGAGGAAATACCTCAAAGAGTTTATATTTTTTACTGACATTTTATTAATAATTATGTTATAATATACTATCATGATATTATTTTCAAACGGATGTAGTTTTCTCACGCCGAGACCAAAAGACGGAGTTGATACATTTACCACAAAAATACTTGCTGAAAAATATAAGATGGAACTGTGTAACATAGCAATGGGCGGACGTGGTAATCAACGTGTTAGTTTTACAACAAAGTTATGGTGCGAACAGCAAAAACCAGAGAAATTTTTTGCTGTGATAGGATGGTCTAGCATGATGAGAAATGATTATGTCACTAACGATGGATGGAAAAAAGGTAGAATTATTAATATGGATCTGACCTGGAGAACATGGAAACTTGCAGATAATATTCCGTTTGTCAAAGAACAAAAAGGATGGGATATTGAGAACACATTGGTTATGCAATTTTTGGACCATGTGTTGGATCTACAAAACTATTTCGTTGCAAATAAAATTCCATACGTCATGTATAATGCTTTACCAAATTATGTTGACAATTCGATAGAAGATTTTAAAACAATGTCAGATGCTATTGACCATAGTCGTTTTTTCAGCCCGGAGAAAAGCCATATGGAATTTATACAAGAAAAAAAATTAATATCTAGTCCAGACGATCCACACCCATCAGCAGAAGGACATAACCAATGGGCTCAACAGTTAACGGAATTTATAGATGCTAACAATCTACGCACCATTTAAAAATAGAAACAGCAAGGCCTGGGAAGTATTTGATGGTATAGAAAAGTCCTGGCCAGATCAGATCTCGAAACTAGACAACGCCAACGAAACAGACCCTGTAAGTAATTCTATGTTCTGGGGATTTGTCGGCAACAACAGAGAAATGGTTAAGAAGTTGGAGGCACGAAATCATCAGTACTGGTTCACGGACACACCGTACTTTGGAAGATTCGACAACAGCAATTTAAAACCCGATAATCATTACTGGCGTGTATGTAAAAACCAAATACATGCAAGATTCTTAAAAGATTGTAAAGCAGACAGGTTTGAGAAGTTTGGAATACAAATTAAAGCACCAACACTGAAAGGGTCTCATATTTTGGTATGTCCTAGTTCGCCCGGTATACACAACTACCTAGACAATCCAAATTGGACACAAGACACAATAGACAAACTAAAACGAGTCACAGACAGACCAATCAGAATTCGACACAAACCTAGGGGCAGGGGTACGTCAGGACCAAGTGAGGCAAAGGTATCCCTATCTGAGGATTTAAAAGATGCCTGGGCGTGTGTGACTAGTTGTAGCATAAGTGCCGTTGAGGCAGTGTGCATGGGTGTACCTGTGTTCTGTGATAGAAAAAGTTTCGCAGAGCCAATGGGTAATTTAAACATAGAAGATATAGAGGATCCTTTTTACGCTGGACCTGAACCATGGTTGTACAGTTTGGCTTACCAACAGTTTACTCCTGAGGAACTAATGAACGGACAGGCAGTTGAAATATTATTAGACAAGGGACTGTTATGAGCATAGAAAAACTATCCAATGGTATATGGGTGCCATCAAGTGATGCACAGATAAAAAAATGGCGTGAAAACGGTCATCCTTATATGCAGGATACCTGTCTAGATAAACTGATAGAGTGGTGTAAAAAACATAATAAAAAATTTGATCTCATAGTTGATATAGGAGCATGGTGTGGTACGTGGACATTATCCATGCAACAATATGCAAAAAAGATTCATTGTTATGAACCTAATAATATACATTATGAATGCCTTCTAAGAAATATAAGTCCTTATACTCACATCGAATCTTACAATCAAGCAGTGGGCAACGAAGACGGACACGTAAAGTTAACAAAAGAAAGTGCTACACAGAACACCAGAGTGTTGCTAGAAAAAGGTGATATCTGGATAAACAAACTTGATCATTTGGGGTACAAGGACATAGATTTTATTAAGATAGATGTTGAGGGTCTTGAAATGGAAGTTCTCAAAGGTGCGGAAAAGATTTTAGAAAATGTTGAATACCTGATGATAGAATTAAATGGTAACAGTGAAAAATACGGTAGTAGTAAAAAAGATATAAAAGAATACTTGAAGTCTCTAGGATTCAAAATATTAATTAAATCCTGGCCGGACATTGTATACACCAAAGCATGATGTACGATCATTTAAAAAAACTTAAAGACAAAGAAAATTTTAATCCAACTAAAATTTTGGACATAGGTGCATGGAATGGCTTTTGGACGAACAATGTCAAGAAGATATGGCCAGACGCACACTACACTTGCATTGAAGCGGGACCTAAGCATGAACAGAAGTTAAAAAACGTTACTCCTGATTATCACATCGCAGTGCTGGGTGATAGTAATAAAGAAGTTAAAATGTACCTACGTGAAATAAACAAGGGAAGCAAAAAGAAGGTCACCTACACAAAGGGTTCAACAGTGTTTGGTATTTTCAAAGACTACGAGATTAGACAGATGCAAACTTTGGATCAATTGGTTGGCAAGGATGCCCAGTTTGACTTGATCAAACAAGATGTTCAAGGTGCAGAAATCATGATAATGAATGGTGCTCCCGACATATTCGCTCGTGCCAAATACGTGATACAAGAAGTGAATGTACACAAAGACGAACAGTTCCCAGATATGCCTTCAGAAAATGAAATGGACGAGTACATGTTTCAACTAGGATTCGATAACAGTGAAGTGATCGAACAGAAAGAAAATGTTGATCAGATAGATAAAATATATTTTTGATTTTATGAACTAAAAAGATTTATTAGTTCTTTTTTCCAGTCGTCACCATATTCACAATCACGATATCCATCAAACCATGGACCACCTTCTGTGTAGTGAAGTATTTTTGGCGAGCCATCCCTAGGTTCCTTGTACCAACCCACCAACCAATTGTATTCTAATGGCAAGGATCCTATTTCATTATCCTCTAACCAACTGAACCTGTGTAGGAATTTTGGTGATTCGTCGTTCAGTAATTCGGGAGTCAATATCTTATTTTTAGGATGTTCACAGTTCCATAACACCATGCTTGACCAGTTCTTGCGTGGATACACAGTTTGCACTTGCCCATCCATCTTTGTAGTCTCTTTTGGCATATAGTCATGTTGCACAACCACCACTGCTTTGGAGTTGTCACAGTATTTTGCAAGTTCGTGAGATGGTATCTTCCAAAGAAAATCACAGTCACAAAACACTGCCCACCCTTTGAAGTCGTTTAGGTATGGTACAAAAAATCTTGTGAATGTAAATTCTGTTGATGCAAGTTTATCCACAGGACGTGTGTACAGTCCTTGATCCCTCATCTGTTTTTGTTTTAGTGGAATAACTTCTGCTGACGGATCTCTTCTTTTGATTGAGTGTTCACATACTTGATATGCAATATCTTCTCTGCTGTCATGACCAATGTATATTTTCATTTTCTTCCCGATACAATCTCGTGTATGTCTTGCCAATTATTTACTCTGGTGACCTCAGGATGATCAAAGTCTCGATTGTATGGGTGGTCTATTAATATAGGCTTTAAACCGTATTTGAGCCCGGTTACAGCGTTCTTTGGCTTGTCCTCGACCCAGTACAGCCCGGTGTTGTGAAACTCCGCTAATGCCGAATCCTTGTCTGCTCCGGTACCTAATATGTGGTAATTCGAAAAAATATGTTCGCCAAACAGCTCTCCCATTCTCCTCTTACGTAAGCACTGTGCCGGTATGTCTGATGTTTGAGATGTTATCGGGATAAATGTCCAACCTTCTGCGGCTAATAGTTTTACCCAAGTCTGAGAGTCAGGCATGGGTCGTTGTGTACCCATCCAGGCACTTCGATTAAACTCTCTGATCTCTTTTCTGATCTCAGGTATAGTAACTCCAAATCTTTCGGCCATTTCGTACGTGTTCTGTTTGTCTGCTAATAGTTTATGAGGATGATATCTTGCACCTCTTTCGTCGAACAGTGTGCGTTGTAACATCCATTTAGTGAAATGGTGTTCCCATTCTAGGAGTACACCGTCTACGTCTGTGAGTATTATTCTGTTATTTGATATCGGCATCTTCCATCCCCGCTACCCTCAACTTAACAATGTTTGTTATTTGCCATTGTTTTTGATCTAAACCTTTGGTGATGCCTAACCACTGATTCCTTATCAATGCAAAGTCATTTATAATTTTGTCCATGTCTACGACATCGTCTTCGCCGTCGACATACTTCTCTGCATCTCTGCTTGATAGTGCTCTGTTGTAATTTTCTAGGTATTTTCTAAAGGTCTTTGATCTCAGCCTTCGTAACTCTATGTTTAGGTATTCTAGTATTGCTTCTAGTTGTTGTAGTTGACTGAATCTTTCTTCAACTATGCCTGGTAATGAGGCACTTGCTCTTTCAAGATTGCCGTATATTTTGCACTGCTTTCTTGCATCAAGTAGTTCCTTGTCAAAGTATGCAACACAGTCTGGTATCTTATCTAAATTTCTACTTACTTCGTTGTACCAGTTTATCATTCTTCTTCACTGTATCCGTCTTCGTCTACTTCCTCTTCTTCGAACACAGTTGCTATTGCTTCTTCGAGTTTTGGATCGTATTCTGCCGACGCTTTTAATTCGTCATGTTCTACACCAATGTCTTCTAAACTTTTAATGAAGTCAATAGCCATGTCCAATTTTTGTCTTTCGGGTACATAATGTACTACGGAATTCCAAAGACGTTCGATATCTTCGTGCGTAAAATCAATCATTATTAATCATCTTTTTTTGTTTTTGTTTTAGGTTTTACGTCAACTTCAATAGGAGCATCAGTGTCTTCTTTTTCAGCGAAGTCTGTCTCTTCTTCAAAGTCTTTCATTAGCATATCTAATTTATCACCTATCCATTGTTTTCTGAAGTCAATGTGTTCTTTACCTGCTTTATCAATGTATTTCAGTCTGTTTCCTTGTTGCACTAGTACACCTTTTTTCTCAAATAGATCAACCAGTCCACTGTATGGATTCATTCCTGTTTCATATGGTATCTTAACCTGTACCGATTCAAACGGTTTAGAGTATCTTGTTTTCATGACTTTACAAGCGGCTCTTATACCTCTCACATCTGTAACTTTGTTACCATCTAGGTCTTCTTTTAATTTAAGTTTCTTCATTGCAATGACAATCGAACTTGCATAGATAAATCCTTGTCCACCTGATATCTTATCATCTGGATCAAACATGTCCTGTGATGCGTAAGTGTGATTGGTTGCTATAAGACCTACGTTCCACGAACCAAACATGTTAACACAGTTTCTCACAAGAGCTGTTAATGCCTTGGGTTTTCTACCTAGGTCGCCTTTCATGTCTCCCGCTTCAAACTGATTAACGTCTGTTGGTGTAAGCATCATGCCTAAACTGTCTATAACAAATAGCACTTTAGGTGCACCTTCTTTGTCGTCTGCGTGTTGCTCTTTGTAACCTTTCATAAACTCTGAAATAGTTTTTGCTACATCATCTATCATTGATACACTTAATTTTAAAAGTTTATCTTCTGATGTGTCAACTTTTAATGCTTGTAACCATTTCTCATCTAGTGCGTTCTCTGTGTCAATTAAGATAACAAATATACCTTGATCTTGTGCATTCTTAATAATATTTCCTGATGCTATGTAACTCTTGCCTGCTCCTGATTCTCCTGCAAGTACAGTTACTTTACCTAGTGGAATTCCTTTGTTGAAATCACCAGTCATCAAATAGTTTAATGCGTAATTTCCTGTGCTGATCCAATCTGTTGGATCACTGAAGCCAATGCCTAATCCTTGTATTGATTTAGTAATACTTTTTCTAAACTTTGTTGCGTCAAATACTTTTGTCATTTTATTTTCCTTATAGTACTATCCAAAGGATTATTGCCACAATTAACATCCATGCGGGTATTTGTTTGTACAATATCCATTCAACAGCTTTTTGTATTTTCTTTTTCATAATAATATATTACTACACAAGGCCTTAATAGTCAATATCAAGGCCTTGGTAAATGTCAGATTATTTTGCTTGTCTTGATCTAATCAACTTCAAGATGTCCTCTGCTCTCTTGGCACTGTCGCCTGCAGGAGCCGCCGTTGCCGGAGCCACCGCTGGTTGTGGTGCAGATTCAGTTACAGGAGCCGCTGTTGGTGCCGCTTCTGCCACTGGCGTTGCCGCTGGAGCTGATGGTGTTGGTACTGTTACCTGTGGTTTACCTTGGTAAGCCATTCCTGCTGGTCTGAAGTACTGTCCATACTGCTCAAGATCATAAGCTTCACCTTCAACAGATTTCTCAAATAATTCTTTAATTATTTTTACTTCTGCTTCGGTTGGCTCTTTTGGTCTAAAGTCACCTAGGTTGTGCAAGCCATATTTTTCAATAGCCGCTCTTTCAGATTCTTCTAGAGCTCTTTCTCTTCTTGACCATTTTGACGTTGAGTAATCAGCATAACCACCTTTGGTAGTTTTGTTAATTCTAAAGTCAACACCTTTAACCAAATCAGTTGGCATTTCTTCCATCTCTGGATCCATCAATGCACTTCTAATAATGTTAAAGATCTGAGGGCCAATTATAAATCTTCTAATTGGATTCTCAGGTGTTGTGTCCTCTGCCAATGGATTAGTTGTAACAAAACCCTGGAAAATATAAGATTTCTTTTTCCAATATTTTCTTCCCATGTCTTCCATGCTCTTGTCTTTGAACCATGGTCTAACTTCCGTTAGTACTGGGCAAGTTTTGCCATACATCTCCATACAAGGTACTTGTACTTGCACTGGTCTAGAATCAGTTTGACCTTTAATACCTGCGAAAGGTAATTTGATCATGTTTCTTTCAGTCCAGAAAAAAGTATTGTTTGTATCCTTATCTGGTAAGAACCTAACAACTGCTTCTGAGCCTTCTGCTATATTCCAGTGTGGGTAGATGGCGTTGTCTCCGCCTGTTTGTGAAGTTGAGCGATTAACTTCTTGAGATTTTAACTTCGCTCTTATTTCAGCTAATGATGCCATAATGTAAGCCTCCTTATTGTGCCTATGTTTGTTTTAGTTTGCCTAAATGTATATTAGACATATAGTACATAATATACAACTATATTTATCAGTTGTCTACTACTATTATTGGTAATGTGGAGTTTTTATTAGATGTTAGCTAGTTGCTTAATTCTATCTAGTTCGGTATTGATCTTTCCTGCTTCTTCTTGATCTTTTGCTATTTCTTGATCTTTGTCATCTGCTTCATCATCAGGATCTCTTATAACCATGTCTGGCTCATTGTCTTCTGGAGTGAAAAATTCTTCAAGTTGTAGTCCTGCCATTTCAATTGCGTCTTTTAATGTATACTCTTGATCTCCAACTTTAAATTTATCGCCTGCTTTCATGCCTGCCGCTTTAGCTTTCTGTACTGCGTTTGCGAATTGATTGCCTTCTGCTGTGACTGGCTCTTTCATTAATTCTTTTTTACGTTTCACCATTGCTTGTACTGATTCTGGATCTTTAAGTTTTGGATCCATTTGCAAGTCTTGTAATGCTTTGAGTTTAGCTTCTCTGTCTTCTTCATCTCTTGGTGCTGTGGCATATTCTCTTAACTTGTCGTAATTTAATCTTAGATATTCTGTTGCCGCTTTTTCATCACCTGTCTTAAACGCTGACTCTCCGTCTTTGTCTAGCACATCGTAAACTTGTTTTCCGTCTTCTCCTTTGTACATTGACACGTAAGGTTTCTGTGTTGCTTCACCAACGTTGCTTACCCAATTCTCAAATGCTTCTGTTTCTTTTGCTTTACCTTTGATATCTTTCTTAGGTGCAAATTCACCTGGTTCCATTCTAACTTCTTTTCCATATTCTGGATCCGCCTGCATTTTCTTGTAGTCGTCGATGTATCTTTTAGCCAACTGTACTGCAATTTTTTTGTTCTTGATGTAGTCAGGTGTTGCCTTGAATGTTGCTGAATTCTCTTGTTCCATTTCGTCTGCAACTCTTGAAGCGAAGTTAGCCACCCTGTCTTCTTCACCTGATTTAGTTAACAGTCTTGATGCTATGTCTGATAGTATCGAACTTAACATTGTGTTCTTGTTTGTGAATTTTGTAACTTTTAACATCTTGTCTGCAGAGTCGTCTTTTCTTAATACTAACTTTTGTTCAGGATCATTTAAAAAACTCTGAACAACAGCACCGTGATCTACTGGTGCCTGTATAGGAGCGTCAATCGGTTCATCGCCCGGATCTAATTCGTTTACTGATTGTTCTTTTGTTGCTTCTAACTCACTCATGATCTTGTTTATAAGTGGGAAAGCATCTTCGACTCTACTGTCTAAATTTGTCATTGTAAACTTTTCTCTTAACTTGTTTACAGTTTCATCATCTAGCACTTGTTCGTCTGCTGTTTTAAAATCTTTTGATGCCGCTTCGTAGTGTGATTGTTTAGAGAGGTTTCTCATATAACCTCTTAGGTTTTCTAATTTCATTTTAGTTTGTTCAATTATGTCACCTGCATTATCGTTTAGTTGATCTTTGTTAGACGCATATCTTGAGAATGAATTTAATTTTGCTATATCTTCTGATGTAGAAACAATATGTTGTCCGAATTCGTCATGTGGTCTTCCTTCGTTAGCAACATGTCTTTGCATGGCTCTCGCACCTGCTAGGTGTGTTAGTGGATATTTGAATCTCTCACCTTCTTCGTTTTCGATGTATAGTGATTGTATTTGTCTTGATCTTGCACCTGGCACAGTTTCATCAACTTTGCCTTTGTGTCTGATTATTAATTTTGTTTTGTTAAGGTTTTCAAATGAACTTTTAGATGTACCAGTAAGTCCTTCTGCAACTGGCGCCTTTTCAACACCTGCTAATTTAGTGATTCTGTTAAGTTCTTCCGACATTCCATCAGTATTTACCGTTTTGTTCGTATCTGCAAGATTTTCATAGTCCTGCTTCGTTAGGTTGTTTTTAGTGATATCTCGCACATCAAATCTTAATTGATGCTCTACTGCAAAGTCTTTAAGCTCTTTAAGGAATGCATACCATTCGTCCTTGCTATCTTCGTCAATTTTACTTACAAGATCTCTGTTGTAATAAACCTTCATGTTTTCACCATCTGCTAAACTAACACTGACTGAACCAAATGTATCTGAATCTTCCTGGAATTCAAATTCAAAAAATACAGCACTCCCAGGGTCTGCCGTAGCGGCACCGTTTTGGTCACCAAGTCTAATATTTGTAAACTGTGATCTAATTTTATTGAATAGGTCTACTGAGTTTTTTGGATTCATATAGCGTATTTATTGCAAGTTCATGTGTTTCCTACACTCTTCTAGTTCCGGTATGTAATCAACTAGTTTTACACCTCTTTTTTTGTCTAAAAAATCACTGTAATAGAAGAAATTTTTAAGTTTTTTATGATTAATTCCTTCTGCATATTTCTTATCTTTATAGTAATCATATAGATCATTAACAATATTAGTTGTGCCACTTTCATTTCCCCAGTAACATTTACTTTGTTTTGCTTTAGTCAGTGATTTAAATACCAGTTCTCTGTTTGGATGATTGTAAGGATTTAACAAGTCACTAGAAAAATCAGCCCACTGTAATTGTACAGTTACTTCGGGAAGTTCCTCGTCAAAAAACTGTAAGATCTCGCCTATTTGGAAAACATTGTATATGGATATTACCGAAACCACGTGAACATGTGTTCCTTGTGCTAACCATTTTTTTATGTTAGTGATTTGTTGGGGACTTTTGTGCATCCATCTAACATACTCATTTACTTTTCCCACACCGTCTATGCTTGAATTTATAGTTAGGTCAGTGAATGGTTTGCAAACTTCAAAAAACTTATCCTTTACAACAAGATTGTTTGTTTGTATATGTAATTTGAAATCTGTTTTTTTCTTCTCTGTGCAATCTCGTAGGAATTCATATACTTCTGGCATTATGGTAGGTTCGCCTCCGGATATGTATAGTCTCTTCACAGAATCTATTTCTACTCTATCAAAGTCCGAAGCCATTACAAATGATTTTTTAGCTTTCACTAAAGATAAGAATTTTTCATCTTTTATTTCACTTGTTTCTTTTTCTATCAAATGGCTAAAGTTTGGTGAACACATCCTACACATTGCATTACACTTGTTACTTGGCCTTACTTCGTAGTAAACCGGTTTTTTATATTTCTGCAATTCCTCCATATTCTTTATTCGAAGCCTTGCTAACCAGTCAAAACTGTAATTCCACCTTTGGTCTCTTATTCCTATGTCTTCATATGCATGGCAGGCCTGACAATTTTTTAATCTCACACCTTTCACCATATTTTCTCGTATGTGATTATAATCTTTATCATGTTCCCAACTTTTAAATGTTGATTTTTTAGCAACTGGAACAACCGAGCGACCACATACTGTTGTGTGTTCGCCATAACCGTCATGCATCAGTAACCATGGATAGACACACACACTTTTGTTTTCGTCAAATGTTTTTGTCCAGTAGTGCAGGTATTCCATATTTTTTTTGTTTTTTACAATTACTTTAATACCTTGATCTTCCATGTCATTTACTAGTTTAAAAATTGCTAAAAAAATTCTATGGTCTGAAAATTGATCTTGAGTTTGATCTAAAAGTATAACTTGATCAAAGTTTTTACTGGCCTCCATGATATCTTTAGGCTTCATGAATATAGGACCTATATGATAATAACCGTCTTGCAGTGTAGAACAGTCGGCAGGAACTACACCTCTAAATGTAGATTCGTTGTCATTTGATAACTTTTCTGTGAGCTTGTGTGCCCACGCATGATTTGACGAGTTATCGCCAAGACACATTACTTTCATATACTTAATTATTGGTATTAACCAGTGAAGGAGCCAAATATTGGCATTGGAGTAATTTCGCTTGTCCTATCTGTCCATTTCTCAAATATCTTAGGATCAAAATCTGCTAAAACTTTCATCATACGTGTCATTAAAAGACAAGAACTTACAAGGTCATCGTGCTGGCCTGGTTTTGCCTTGAAGCTCATTCCTGAAGCAACGAAGTCTTTCATTTCTGAGATAAGCAGTTGTGAGTTTATTTTCATCTTGTCGTTTTCTACAAGCTCTTTGAATTTTGTACATGCATCTATTTTGTGTTTAGCAGTGGTGTTAAATCCTCTTCTAAATTTTCTTCTGTGTCCTTTTCTTATTGGCTCAGACAAGAACATACCCTGTATGTTTTCTTCGCCTATGTCCATGACTCTTAATAGAGCCGCTTCTCCGATAGAATTGTTCTCCATGGAATAAAATATCTGTGGTGATGCAGTTGCGTCTCTTTCCATGATTGCTTCGTGAATATGTTTCGTGATGCCTTGTAGGATTCTCACCTGCTGGTTCATGGGTGTTGTGTTGTGATGCCATTCACCTATCTGTTCGAATGTTGGTAGTTCAAATACCTGTATCGCGGCAAAGTCTCCGCCTGTACCCATAGCAGGATCTAGTGATACCATGTATGTCATCCCCGGTGTTGGACGTTTAAACCAACGCACTTGTCCTGTTGTTTCCACGGGTGGGACACCTTCCATGTCTGCTAGGTATAT
>Ga0209535_1001659_pt1 | contig 14958 bp, 21 predicted proteins | sample LinPmetageLP28_FD_184041 | JGI IMG/M metagenome (GOLD analysis project Ga0209535, IMG submission 184041) | Marine viral communities from the Pacific Ocean - LP-28 (SPAdes) (version 2) | ecosystem: Environmental > Aquatic > Marine > Oceanic | place: Pacific Ocean | collected 2009-08-22 | reverse complement strand
CTTTCAAGAGTTGTTAAATTAGACTACGAAAGGCAATCGTAATTGCCCTTGCTAGTTCAATTTATTACTTAGGGAGATTAGCCCTGATCTTAGCATTGATACGAACTTTGGCATGAGCAAGAGCAGCCTTTGCAGTATCGAATTTACCAAGAGTACCAAGACGAACTTGGATTGGACATCCGTTCTTCTTGAGGTAGATATCAAAGCTATTCGATTTAGCCTTGTAGTTTGTTACAGTGAACTCACCATACTTACCATATGCAACAGTGTATGCAACATGGTTCTGGCCTTTGTAGCCTTTCCAAGTAGGACGAACAACAGTGTGTAGTGTAGCTGAATCAGCCATGATAAAACCCTTTCAAGAGTTGTTAGAGTTGAGGATGAGCCCCCAACAATGCTTAATAGAGCGTACCCAACCTCTTGGGCGTGGTACGATCAGATACTGCACCAGTCAGGTAGACTACTGCAAGATAGATTAGACACTAACTGAATCTTAGCTTGGTCTAATCTGGGAGAGTTCTCTAAGATAGAGAGATATATATAGTAACAATCGGGAGTCTTAGAGAGAGTTCTCCCTATAAGGAACTTAGAGAATCAGATACTCCCATAGCATCTGTCTAATTCTCTCTGCATCTTACGGATCTCGCTACTATCTATGCGGTAGTAGCTCTCAGAGGCTCTATAAGACTCTCTAAGAGGTCGGAAGAACCCACATGGATACCAACCACCTATAGAGATGCTTGGTAGACTACCAGCTCGTCTGGGAGTCCCTGAGAGTTCCCTAAGAGTGATAGGGGGGTAGCCAAAATAAACAAGGGTACATATAATAAAAAAGATCCTTTGAGGCTCTCTCTCAAAGACTCCCTATGATTCCCAAAGGGTACTCCCAAATCCTCACAGATAATCAACTAATCATAAAATATTACAGGTATATACATAGAGATCCCCCTAGGCTACTACACAGACGCATAAACCATAGTTAACTTATTGATTTATAACGATATGTAGTATTTATCTTTTATCTTATCTCTAAGTTCCTTATAGGGACAATGTAACATATAGGTAACAGTATGAAAAACAAAGAGATCATGTCTCTTCTTAAAGAAAAAGAGAAGAGAATTAAACTTAAAGGGTACGAAAACAACTTTACTTCTTTTGCTTCAGAACAAATTAAGATAATAACTAAGGATACTAGTAAAGGGTTTGTTCCTTTTAACTTTAATGACTGTCAAATAAAGATTACAGAGGCTCTTCAAGAACAACAAGAGAAAACTGGTAGAGTCAGAGCTATTATCCTAAAGGCTAGGCAGCAAGGTATCTCTACATACTGTGCTGGTAGGGTCTTTTGGAAGTCTTACTTCTCCCCACACTCTAGATCTGTAGTTATGGCACATGATTCTGCTACCTCTGATGCTTTGTTTAGTATGTCTAAGAACCTTATCAGGAACATGGAGGGTGATTTAGTCCCTAATGAGATTACATCTAACGCTAAAGAGATAAAAATCCAATCACCTGCGTACCAAGAGAAGGATGCTGTAGGCTCTTACAGGCTATATACAGCTGGATCTCCTGAAGCAGGTAGGGGAACTACACCAACCATAGCACATCTCTCAGAGATTGCCTTCTGGACTCACGATGAGAAGATCTTAGCTGGTCTATTCCAAGGTATATCACAAGCAGAGGGTACAGAAGTTATCCTAGAGTCCACAGCTAATGGTGCTCAAGGAGAATTTTATAGATTATGGAAGGGTGCTGTTGCAGGAGAGAACGAATACCTACCAATATTCCTACCATGGTTCATAACTCCAGAGTATAGACGTACAGCACCTGAGGGTATGGAGTTAACACTAGAAGAAGAAGAGATTGTAGAAAACTATAAACTAGATTTAGATCAGATGTACTGGAGGAGACTCAAGATTGCCGAGGGTGGTAAGCTTAAGTTTCAACAGGAGTACCCTGCTACGGCAGATGAAGCTTTTATTGTGTCTGGTTCTAATGTATTCAACATTGAGAAACTAAACTCTCTGATCCCTAGGGCAGAACAAAGGCGTAGTGAGTGGGACCCTTCTAGTAAGATGTTTGATGAAAACAAAGAAGGTAATCTCTCTATATATGAGTACCCTAAGTGGGAAGAACCCTATGTTATTGGGGCTGATGTGTCCTTAGGAGTAGGTCAGGACTACAGTGCTGCAGTTGTTATGAATAATAGCTACGAGATTGTAGCTGTCTATAGGAATAATAGGATTGATCCAAGTTTATGGGGAGAATTACTTTTCTATCTAGGCAGATACTACAACAATGCTTTCTTAGCAGTAGAATCTAACTCAATGGGGATAGCTACGCTACAGAAACTAGAACAGATGGGTTATCTAAACCTATATAAACAAACTAAGATGGCTAATGTGTCTAATGAAGAGGGTATGCGTCTAGGTTTTAGAACAACCTCTGCATCTAAACCAGTAATCATAGGGAACTTAAAGAATCTCATAGATAACGAAGACATTATGATACCAGCCCCTATATTAATTAGGGAACTAAAAGATTACATTGCCACTGCAAGTGGGAAAACTGAAGCTGCTCCAGGATGTTACGATGATACAGTCATATCTCTAGCGATATGTGCGGAGGTATTACGTACACACTGGGATAAGCTCAACACAAGGAATGTATCATGGAGAGAAAAGATATTAGATTTCGAACCAGACGAGACTATGTGGATATGATGGAACTAGAGGATGAGTTCTGTGAAATAGTCATACAACATTGGATGGATGGTAAGGTTCCTCACGACATGGTGAACATAAACGAAGAGAATGAATACGCAAGGGTATACTATGGTTATGCCTAGGTTCTCTAAGTTCCTTATAGAGAATAAAGTTTCCTGCATTGTCCTCATAACGCGCTGGTGGTCGCGGCAGGTAAACCACCACCAAATTTTTTAGAAGGGGAGATTAAATGGGTGCTAAATCTAAACATTATTTACCTAATGGTAAAGAGTACAAGGGACCAACTCATAAGGACGCTAAAGGAAAAATTATGTCAGGTGCCACACATACCAAAAATAGTAAGTTCTTGGTTCATAAAAAACCTACAATCAAAAAGTAAATGAATAGTTTTCCTGATGTAGATAAAGACAGTAGCGGTCACATAGATCAAGAAGAATGGGATGCGTTGTTACTAGATGACAAACGAAGAAGGATAGAAGACGAAGATGCCCATAGAGATCAAATCAGAAAGATGGCTTGGTTTGCTCTATGGGGTATGTTGCTTTATCCCTTTGGAGTTGTTTTCACAGGTGCTCTTGGGTTACACCAAGCATCTGAGATTATAGGCAGCATGGCTTCTATATACTTTGTATCTGTAGCTGGTGTTGTTTCTGTATTTATGGGAGTCTCGAATTTAGTTAAAAAGAAATAAATAAGGGCATAGTCCCAAAGTTAGTTAGACCCACGGAGGGAGCTATGCGTTTTATCGAAAAAGAAACAGAAGTTAAAAAAGAACCTAAACCTAAGAAGGAAGAAGTTGTTATAAAGGCAGGTAATAAAAACTATGACTATGCCAACTTAGCTGACTCAAAGAAAATACTTACTGGTAGGGGTTCATTCTAATGGCATCTAATGGATATAAAGAAAAAGTATCTGATGAAAGTTTAATTAATTTAATCGATTATGGGATACAAGGATCTACAGGTGAGTGGCTAAACTCATCTGATATGACCCTAGAAAGACAGCGATCTACATATGAATACGCAGGTGTTGCAACAGATCACCTAGCACCTCAAGGGGTGTCAAGTATTGTAGACACATCAACTACAGAAACTATAGAAGCATACACAGCAATTCTTTCAGATTTGTTTCTAAGCAATGGGAAGTTAGCTAGGTTTGTACCTTATGATGATTCCCCAGGATCTTTTAAACACTCAAGAGATGCCTCTATGATTACCAACTACGCAATCTTTAAACAGAACAATGGATGGGAATTAATTCAAACATGGATTAAAAGTGCATTGCTCTGGAAGAATGGTATTATTCGTTGGGACTATGTAGAAGGGTTTGACTATGAATTTGAAGAATACGAAAAGATCTCTCAAGGACAATTAGATATCCTCCTTGCTGATGAAGGAGTTGAGATCATTGGCAACCTAAATTATGAAAATGAATTAGGTGAATTGAATATGGAGACAGGTGATCAAGATGCTCAACTTGTCTACGTAGATGTTCGTATTCGTAGAAAGAACGATAACTCTCGTGTAAAGATTGAGAACATTGCACCAGAAGCTTTTCGTATTTCTCGTGATGCTAAATCAATAGAAGATTCAAGTTTTGTAGGAATACAGAGCATACTTACTAGATCAGAGATCCGTAAGATGTGGCCTGATGTTGCTGACAGTATTGGTGAAGATGAGTGGGATGAGCTTGGAGATGATGGTACGTGGGATGGTAATACTAGCTATGCTGGGGATATTGCAGCACGTAAGTTTGTAACTGGTCAAAGCTATCAGTCTGGTCGTATGTCACAAGACGTTACAGAACTAGAAGCTAATAGGGAAGTTACTATCACAGAGTGTTGGATTAATGTTGATAGGGACGGGGATGGTGTTGCAGAACTTAAGCATATCATAATTGCTGGAGATACAATTTTATATGAACAAGATGTAGATTTAATACCTCTTGCTTGTATATCTCCGATTGATATTCCTTATGAGTTTTATGGACTATCTATTGCTGACTTTACAAGATCCTCTACTCTTGCATCAACTGCAATTCTTAGAGGGTTTGTCGAGAACACATACTTAACAAACTACTCTCCAAAATTAGCTGACCCTAATGTTGTAGATTTCTCTGCACTTCAAAACATGAAGCCAAAGCAAATCATACCTACTAATGGTAATCCTAATGGGGCCGTGTCTGCACTACCACCTGAAGCAATAAGCACAGGAACTGTACCACTACTTGCACACTTACAGACTATTAAAGAGCAAGCCACTGGTATGTCTAAAGCTGCACAGGGTCTTAATGATTCTTTGTATGTGTCTGGTAATAGTGAACAGAAGTTAGCTGCAGTGCAGTCTGCTTCTCAGAAACGTATACAGCACATAGCTAGGCGTTTTGCAGAAACAGGAATTAAAAAACTTTGTGAAGGTGTTTACAAAACAATGCGTAAAAGCTTAAAGACTAATGCAAAGTTTAGCTACCAAGGAGTCTTTTCTAATATTGATCCTATGTCTCTTCCACATAAAATGGATGTAGAAGTTTTCTTAGATATAGGAGAAAACTCAAATCAAAACATGATAAAGAAACTAGAAATGGTAGGTAGTAAAGTTTTACCAAGTTTAAATAGCCAAGGTCAAGGGGTTGTAATTAAACCTGAAGCACCTGCAATCCTTGCTACACAACTCATAGAATCTATGGGTATAGATAGTAATGATTACTTAGAAGACTACACAACAAACGAGTTTAAAGAAAAGGCTATTCAAACTGTTAAACAACAATCTGAAAAAGCACAGAAAGATGGGCAGCTTGCTCAACGTAAACTTGAAGCAGATGCATCTTTAGCTGAAGCAAATGTACAATTTACAAATGCTCAATCAAAGAATACAGTAGATGATAACACTAAACAGTTAGCAATATCTATTGATAAACACTTTCAACAGTGGGCTGAGATTGATATTAAAGCAGTTAAAGAAGGTGCTCCACCCCCTACAAGACCTGACTTTAGTCAAATTGTACAGGTTGCAAGATCAATGATAGAGGGTAATCAACCCTCAAATACCCCTGAAACTGAGGGTATGCAACAACCTGAGGTAATTCCTCAACAGTAAGTTAATTAGCAGAGTCTTTAGGGACTCTGCCTTACACCCAAAAATTGGGGGAGGTTATTATGGAGAAACAACAGTGGCATCTATCTAAGTCGGTTCCAGCTACTTTTGTCTTAGCTATTATTATACAGACTTTAGGATTAGTCTGGTATATGTCAACGCTAGATAGTAATGTAACTATTAATGCGCGTGAGATAGCAAGGCATGAGATACGTATTAATGAAATAGAAAAAACTTCTCAAATGCAAGCAGTTATGCTAGGACGTATCGATGAGAACATCAAAGCAATAAGGGAAGCTGTAGTTAGTATGCAGAAGTTTAACCCTTCTCCTAAGTGAGGGTTAGATATGATTGATCCATTTACAGCTATTGCCGCTGCTACTGCAGCCTTTAACGGAATCAAGAAAGGCATAGAGGTTGGTAAAGACTTAGCATCTATGGGAAGCCAATTACAAAATTGGTCTAAAGCTATATCTGATTTGGACTTTGCCCATGAAAAGGCAAGTAAGCCACCAGCTTATAAAATGTTTTCTAACACTCAAAGTCAAGCATTAGAGGCTTGGACTGCTAAACAGAAGGCTAACGAATTACGTAAGGAATTGAAAGATCATATCAGTTTTGTATACGGACCATCGGCTTGGTCTGATCTTGTAAAAATTGAAGGTCAAATGCGTAAAGAACAAAAAGAAGCTGTATATCGTAAACAAGAAGCTATAGACACTGCTATAAATTGGATAGCTGGACTTATTATCTTTGCATTGGCTGCAGGTCTTGCGTCCTTAGTGATATACTATGTGGGTAAATCCCAAGGAAGGTGGTAATGTTTATATCTGTGTTATTGGTTTGTACATCTATGCACGTATCAAGTTGTGATGTTGTAGCTAATATAGAAGATCTATATTTTTCTGAACAACAATGTCAAAATCAAACAGCTATAGTTGTTGCTAAATTAGTGAGCAATGGTATTGCTGTTAAACCAAAATGTTTTAAAATTGATAATAGCGCATAGCGTGAGGAGAAAATATGCCAAGTGAAAAAGATCCGCGATTAGCAAGAGCTGGAGTCTCTGGGTTTAATCAACCAAAACGGACACCTAATCATCCTACAAAGTCACACATTGTTGTGGCTAAAGAAGGAACTACAATTAAAACTATAAGGTTTGGCGAACAAGGTGCAAGCACCGCAGGAAAACCTAAAGCAGGGGAGTCAGCAAAAATGAAAGCTAAACGAGCTTCGTTCAAAGCCAGACATGGTAGAAACATATCTAAAGGTAAACTCAGTGCTGCATACTGGGCTGATAAGGTGAAGTGGTAATGGCAGCTAAATCCCCAAAACCGAATAACCCAGCCCTTTGGTCAAGAGTAAAATCTGCAGCAAAAAAAAAGTTTAAAGTATATCCATCAGCATACGCAAATGCTTGGGCTTCAAAAGAGTACAAGAAACGTGGTGGTGGTTGGAGTGGTCCAGACAATAGGGTGTCAAAGAAATGAATAAGAAAGGTGGGCTAGGTAAATGGTTTGGCGAAGAATGGATTGACGTTAAGACTGGTAAACCTTGTGGTAGAAAAAGTGCCAAGGGTAAGTCTAAACGTGCATACCCTGCTTGCCGACCTAAGAAAGTAGCTTCTAAAATAACTAAGAAAGAAGCTAGTAAAAAAACTGGACCAAAGAAAGTTAAATGGTCTACAACAGCGTCTGGTAAAAAGAGGCGCACAACATAAAGGATTACAATGGAAAAATATCGAGGTTCAGCCGAGAAGGTGCTGAAAGGTATACATCCCGATTTACAAGCCAAAGAAGCTTTACTAAGAGCAAGCTTTGCATCACAGCAAAGAGAAGAGTTTTTTAATGAAGCTTATGGTGAAATACTAACACAGTACTTTACAGCTTGGTTAGGGACAGATCCCCATGAAGTTAAAACACGTGAGTTTATTTACAACTCTGCATTATCTTTAGGAGATGTAAAACAAAGATTAATTAATTTTGAAACTTACGGAAAGAACATACCATACATTGAGGACAATGAACAATGAACAATATAGATTATCCACAACTCTTAGCTAACTTGAAGAATATGATAAATCTTTTAGAGTATGACTCTATGAGATCTCCAGGAAAAGCTAAAATGAATTGTGAGAATTTACTTGCTATGCATACATTAAAAGATATTTACATAGCACAAATCGAAACATCCAAACCAACGGTTGTCAAACCTGCGGCTAAAAAAGAAGGATAAAATAACATGACAGAGCAAAATGAATCTCTACCCGAAACGGATGATGTTCCCAGTTCTGCTGGTCCAAACGAACAAGAACTCCTAGATGCCGTACTTTCTAACTCTGAATTTATTCAGAATGAAGTTCCGCTACCACAAGAGGAGGTCGAGGACGAGGACTCGGAAGCACCTGTAGAGGAAGACCCAGATGATACAGATGCTGCCGTTAGCGATGAAGAGTCTGAAGAAGAAACAGAAGAGACAGAAGATGAGGATGGCGCAGAAGCCCCTACCCAAGATGCTGATGTATTCTCTGTAGACGATTTAGATTTAGATGCCAAAGTATCCGTCAAAATAGATGGCGAAGAAATGGAAGTCTCATTTGCTGATTTGCTGAAAGGCTATCAAACAGATGCTTCACTCTCTAAAAAGGGTCGTGAACTCGGAGAGGCACGTAAGGCTATTGATGAAGAGCGCATAAGTAAGTTAGAAGAGATTAGTAAAATGTCTGATGCTACTAATGCAATGTTATCAATGGACGAACAAAAAATGGCTAAAGAATACCATGACATTGAAGCGAAGATTAAAGAAGCTAGGGACAACGGTGATACCTTTGAACTTGGTGAATTAAAAGATCAACGTGAACAAGCTCAACAGAACTATTGGACTGCAAGGAATACTCGTGAAAATCTTTTGAAGACTGTTGAAGAACAGAAGACAAAGATGACAGAGGAAAAATTTGCTGAACAGATGAAGGATTTCCAGGAAAAGATTCCTACATTAATCCCTGATTTTAGTGAAAAGGTTGCAGTAGAAATCAGAGAGTTTGCTCTTGATCATGGTATAGCAGATGAACTTTTAAATTCTATAGTAGATCCCAATGTTGTTAAATTCATTGATGACTATCGTAGATTAAAAGGAGGAGTAACTAAAGGTGCTGCAAAGCGCAAAGTAGCTCCGACTAAAAAAGTTCCAACTAAAAAGCCAGTCGCAGTTAATAAAAAGAAACTCGACAAAGAAAAAATGATAAAGGCTCGTGCATTTAAAGAAGGCTCATCAAATGATGACCAAATGGACTTCCTTCGTCAGTATGCCTCTAACTCTCTTAATACTTAATATCCTAGGAGGATTTTAAAATGGCAACAACTGGTGGTCGTAATATTACGAATTCATCTGGTCAATCAAACAGCACAGGAAAAGACGTATCAAATCGTGAAGATCTAGCGAACTTTATCACCATGATTACACGGGACGAAACTCCTTTTCTTGCTTCGATTGGCAAATCTAAATCAACAAACATCTACCACGAATGGCAGACTGATGAGCTTCAAGCTCCAGGAAACTCTCGTGTAGCTGAAGGTACAGACTTCCTGGCTGCAGGTACATCACCTGCTTCGGGTGACGGTGCAGCTTCAACTATCGTAGGTCCATTCCGTACACGTTTAGGAAACTACACACAGATCAACAGTAAAGTGATCTCAGTATCAGGTAGCCGTAGAGCACTTGATCAAGCTGGTGTAGCAGACGAGTATGCTTATCAGTTGAAAAAGCGTGGAACCGAAATGCGGCGTGATATGGAGTTTGATTTAATCAACACATATAACAAGCAGACAAGTACTGGTGCTCGTAAGACTGGTGGATATCAGTCCTTCATTAACAGTAATGACACTTGCGTATTTAAAGGTGCATTTACTCAGCCAGCTACACCTAACACTGGTGTAACATCTATTACTGTAGCATCTGGTGCAGCTAAAGCAGCTTTGGCATTGACAGACATTGACTCTGTTATGCAAAAGATCTATGAAGCTGGTGGTAAAGCTACTCGTGTGATGGTTTCTCCAAAGCTTCGCCGTGACTTCTCAGATCTCTTGATCTCAGATACTGGTGTTCAGCGGAACATTGACGATAGCGGAAAGCTCCGTCAGTCAGTAGACGTTTATATGTCAGACTTTGGTGACTTGATGGTAGTTCCAAACTACATCATGGGCCTCTCATCAACTACAACTGATGCTACAACAACTCAGTTTGATGCAAAAGATTCATGCGCTCTTGTGTATGATCCAATGTGGTTCGCAATGGCAACATTCCGTCCAATGCAAGAAGTTGAAGTGGGTCAGAAAGGTGACTCGACTGTTGGTATGTTTGTTGAAGAATGGTCTTTGGAAGTTAAAAATCCAAAAGGCTGTGGCGCAATTTACGGCTTAACATAATACACACTAAAGGGGAGGGAGATTTTTTCTCCTTCCCTATTTTATTCTATTAGGAGGTATAGAACATGATGGTAATTAGAGGAACAATAGCAGCTAACACATTAGCTAACAACTTGGTTGGGGATGTATTGCACTTACCTGCAGACAGATGTGCTTGGACTGTATCTGCAGCAACTGGTGGTGGATACAAGATTGATAAAGCATTCTTTATGTCAGCAACAAGTAACGTAGCAGTCACTGCTCCAGCCCTAGGCTTTATTGGCAAGTCTGGTAGGTTTGTTGAGATAGCTGTATAAGAAGGAGAAGAGGACATGGCACGTTGGACAGTTACTCCAGGAACAGAAAATAACACTATAAAAGGTACTATTGATTACAATAAAGATGGTACTAGTGAATGGCAAATGTATCAAGATGAAAAACCATTTTTAGAAAAAGCTAAGTTAGATCGTGATTTAATGGCTAGTGGCTTGAACAAAAAAGATTTAGGTTTTAAAAAGTTTGCAACAGTTCCAGATATTGTAGCTATTGAAATAAAAAATAAATGGGGAATAGATCTGCATGATTCTACTACTATGCATGACAAAGATAAGATGGCTAAATTTATGGCTATCTTTAAACAAAACTATTCCCACTTAATGTCTTACTAAGGAGATGTAAATGTCTATTAAGAATTATGATGAGGGAACTGCCTCAATGGTATCGCTAGTGCGGAGTTGGTCAAATCGTGATTCGCAAGCTCTTCCATTAGATTTAATTAAAGATGGTTTACGGTATGCAGCAGACACTGCGTATCGTGAACTTGAAATCCCACCGATGGAAGAAACAACATACTTTGTATTACAAGGTCCAGATAATACTGCAGCTTTTACAAATGCAGGTGCAACATACAAAGGCACATTACTCACAGGATCATCAGCAATAAACTCTGCAGCACAGGCTACATTACCTGTCCCTCCAGACCTAGTAACTTATATCTTCTTACGAAAAGTAGGTACAGCTACTCTAGATTCAAATGGTGATTACGAAGCAAACGGTAGTTATTTAAAATACACAGAAGCTACTGCAGTACAGGCATCTGTATTTAATATTAAAACAGATTTAAGAACATTCTATGATGCTTATGCTTTTAAGAATACAGATCACTTCTGGACACGACATGGTAAAGAAACACTGTTAGCTGCTCCGAATTTTTCTGAAAATGATGTAATAGAATTACACTATCGTAAAAGATTATCTGCACTGTATGCTAGGTACACTCCAACCCTTTCAGGGTATTCTCATAGAATAGTAGAGATCGTACCAACTACAGTCACTATAGATGGAGTAGCAGGTCAAACACCTGTAGCTTCAACACAGTTAACATTATTTTTCCCTACAGGGACAACAGCAAATCAAGTTGCTGCAGATCTAGCATTACCTGCACCACAGTTAACTCCAAAGGTAGCAAGTGAAACTGGATACACAACATCTTTTGTAATGCGTGGAACCCTTGCACCTAATTGGTTAAGGGATGAGAATGAAAGGATAGCTTTATTTGGTGCTCTTGTCCATTGCTATGACTACCTAGGTGATATGGAAATGTATCAAAGGTATCAAGAGAAATTTATGAGCACTATAATAGAAGTGAATCAAGAGGATAAGAATCGTGCTGCATCTGGTGGTAATGTTCAAGTCAACTTTAATTCACATTTAATCTGATGGAGATAGAGAATGCCAGATAGTTATAATAAGATAGAGGCTCCTGTAGCTTCTGGAGGTTTCTTTGGAACAGGCGTAGGAACTAATGAGATCTTACAAGGAGCTAGGGGACCAAAGGGAGATACAGGAGATCAAGGAACGCAGGGTATACAGGGAATACAAGGTATTCAAGGTATACAGGGTATTCAAGGAAACGCTGGCGATCAAGATAAAACAGTATATTTATATGATGCTGGATCTAGTACACCATCAGCTATCGCAAATGGAGTTGGGTTTAACCCCAGCACTGGTGCAGCTGTTAACACAGGTACATGGGAAACTACTGTACCTTCAGTTAGTGCAAGTCAAAACTTATATATAGCTGTAGCTGTTCTCACACAAACTCAAAGCACTGGTAACTATGCTGGTGGTGGATGGACAATCTATCAAGCTTCTGGCCCACAAGGTATTCAAGGTGTTCAGGGTATACAAGGTATACAGGGAATTCAAGGTGTACAAGGTGTAGCTGGTAATGATGGTGATATAAACAAAGCATTATATCTGTATGACTCTAGTGCAACCACACCTTCAGGCATAGCCAATGGTGCAGGTTTTAATACATCTACAGGTGCAGCTACAGCTACTGGTACATGGACAACTACTGTACCATCAATACCTAGTGGTGAAGGACTGTACATTGCTGCAGCCGTTGTTACTCAAACTCAAGCTACTGGTAGTTATACTGGAAGTGGATGGGTAGTGTATCGTGCACAAGGTGAACAGGGCATACAAGGTATTCAAGGTATACAGGGTATACAGGGTGCAACTGGATCACAAGGTGCATCTGGAAATATACAAAATGTCTGTAAGAATGTATCAGGGGGTACACTTACAGTAGGTACACCTGTATATCAAAGCGGTATTACAGGATCAGGTAGTCTCATTTCAGTGCAAGCTGCAACAACTAGTAATATGCCAGCTATCGGATTAGTGTCTACAACACTGGCTAATAACGATGAAGGTGTTGTTATTATAACAGGCACCGTATCAAGTGTAGATACATCTGCATTTTCTGCAGGTGACTTACTATATGTTGGAGCATCTGGTGGGTTAACTGCAACACCTCCGACAGGTGAAGCAAATGAAATTCAAAACATTGCCAAGGTAATAAAGTCACACGCATCTACTGGTGTATTAATGGTTACTGGACCTAGCCGTGACAATGCTACTCCAAACTTAAACAATGGAAAGTTCTTTTTAGGGAACGGTTCAAATCAATCGGCAACTGCTACATTTTCAACAGAGGTTACTGGTGCTATGGCACCTACAATAACTTCTACGTTAGCTACAGCAGAGTCAGTATCATTAGCACTTTCAATTGCGTTGGGGTAATAACACATGGCAAATATTTTTAAAAACTATACGAGTACATCTGTAGGAACAGGTGCTACTACAACTTACACAGTTCCAGGATCTACCACATCGGTTGTTATTGGGTGTAATCTTGCAAATACAACAGCTGCTCAAATCAAAGTGGATGTACAAGTTGCAGGAGCCTATCTTATCAAAGGTGTACCACTACCAGCTAGTTCTGCAATATCAGTATTAGATGGTAAGATAATAGCAGAGGCTGCTGACACAGTGGTCATAACATCCGACACTGCATCCTCTTGTGATGTAATCGTGAGTGTATTGGAGCAAACATAATGGCTGGATATATTGGATCAAAAACAGTTAGCCTCAGTACTACTGCAGCTAATGTCGAGGGTAACATTACAGTTACTGGGAATGTAGATGGTCGAGATGTGTCTGTAGATGGTACTAAGTTAGATGGTATTGAAACCGCAGCAACTGCAGATCAAACAGATGCAGAGATAAGAACTGCAGTAGAAGCTGCAACAAACAGTAATGTGTTTACAGATGCAGACCATACAAAATTAAATGGAATTGAAGCTTCAGCAACTGCAGATCAAACAGACGCTGAAATTAAAACAGCGGTACAGAACTCTTCTGATATTGCATTGGCAGGTAATCCAACTACAACTACTCAAAGTCCAAGTAATAACTCTACTCGTGTAGCAACTACTGCTTATACAGATGCAGCTATTACAGCATTAGTTAATAGTGCTCCAGTTACTTTAGATACTTTAAACGAGTTAGCTGCTGCCTTAGATGATGATCCAAATTACGCAGCAACTACAGCTACCTTGATTGGTACAAAGATGCCTAAGTCTGGTGGAGCTTTCACAGGTGCCGTAACAACTAACTCTACGTTTGACGGTGTTGATATAGCGGCTAGAGATGCCGTACTTACATCGACTACTACTGTTGCTAATGCCGCTTTGCCGAAAGCTGGTGGTACTATGACGGGTACTTTAGATGCAACCACATCAGCAAGTGACTCTTACTTTTTCAGAGGTAGTCATGCAACGACAACAAACTTTTACATTACAAATACAAATGCCACCACAGGCAACGTAGCTAATTTACTATTATGTCCAGCAAATAATGTGGCTGGTGCGTATTTATCAAGTATTGCCACTGAAGATTTTAGTACCTCTGCAAATAGAACAGCAGACTTAGCATTTTACACAAGAAAAGATGGCACTTTTGGTGAGCGTTTGCGCATAGACTCGTCAGGTAATGTTGGGATTGCAAAATCTTCGTTAGCTACTTGGGGTTCAGGTTATAACGCACTGCAAGTAGGTGGCAGAGGTTTTGTTGGAGCGCATACTGGTAGTGACCTTTATATAGGACAAAACGCTTCCTTTAACAGCGGTTGGAAATATGAAACGTCAGTAGCCGCATCGATGACTCAACACTCAGGTGGTAAAATTACCCACTTTGTTGCCCCCGCTGGCACCGCAGGAAATGCTATAAGTTGGACTACTGCGATGGACATTACCAACGCAGGCATCGTAGGAATCGGCACAAGTAACCCAGCCACTGATGCAAAACTAGTAGTCAGCAACGGCGGCGCACAAGGGGTTGAGATTCGTGCTAACAGTAGTCGCATTGAGCATTTGCACTATAACAGAA
>Ga0209535_1001657_pt1 | contig 14994 bp, 10 predicted proteins | sample LinPmetageLP28_FD_184041 | JGI IMG/M metagenome (GOLD analysis project Ga0209535, IMG submission 184041) | Marine viral communities from the Pacific Ocean - LP-28 (SPAdes) (version 2) | ecosystem: Environmental > Aquatic > Marine > Oceanic | place: Pacific Ocean | collected 2009-08-22 | reverse complement strand
ACTGATGCAGACCATAATGTAGCGATAGGATATCTAGCACTTTCTGCTGATACATTAGGAAGTAGAAGCGTTGCGATTGGATTTGCTGCGTTAGATGCTCAAAACTTTACTTCTGCTACAGATAGCTACAATATTGCTATAGGATATACTGCAGGAGGAGCAGTCACCACAGGAGTTGAGAACACGATTATAGGTGGCTTAGCAGGAGATGCCTTAAATACAGGAAATGAAAATACAGCAGTTGGACTAGCTTCTTTAGGTGGCGATACTAAAGGAAAAAAATCTGTGGCAGTAGGTTGGGGAACTTTAACAACCCAAAATTTTACTTCAGCTACAGATACTTACAATACAGCCGTTGGGTATGCTGCTGGTAACGATATTACAACAGGAATTAAAAATACTGTAATTGGTGGACTTGCAGGTGACGTTTTAACTGATGCAGATTTTAATGTGGCAGTCGGTTATGGTGCTTTAAGCGAAGACCATAAAGGAAGTAGAAGCACAGCAATAGGTGCATTTGCACTAGAAGCACAAGAGTTTGCATCTTCAACAGAATCTAATAATACAGCAGTTGGGTTTCAAGCAGGTTTAAATATAACAACAGGAGTTTCCAATACACTTATAGGTAGTGAAGCTGGTAGTAGTATGAGTTCAGGTAATTATAGCACAGCAGTTGGTAAAAATGCTTTGGCTGTTCTTACAACAGGCGAAAACTGTATAGGTATTGGTAATAATACACAACCATCTGCTAATAATGCTCAACATCAAATTGTGATAGGTTCAGGTGGTGTAACAGGTGGTGGTAACAGTACTGCTAGATTCGGTGTAGGTACTACAACTGCTACACTTAGTTTAGATGGTTCTGATACATCATGGGCAGCAGCTTCAGATTCAAGACTGAAAAAAGACGTTGCAGATTCTACAGTAGGACTAGCATTTATCAATGACCTAAGACCTGTAACATTTAAATGGAACAATAAAAATGCCATAGCAAATAATTTACCTCAATACAATGCAAATTTATCTGACCCTGTTTTTGGAGAAGGTAAAGCTCATCACGGCTTTATAGCACAAGAGGTTAAAACAGTTATTGATGCTCACTCAGATATTGTTGATGGTCATAATTTATGGAGTGAAGACCCAAATGGAACACAACAAATAGCACCATCAGCATTAATACCAATGCTTGTAAAAGCAATACAAGAGTTATCATCAGAAGTCAAAACACTAAAAGGAGAATAAAATGAGCAGAACAGCAGAAGAAATAGCACAAGCACATTCAGCTTGTTTAGATGGAGCAGATACAATCAATGTTGTTATTGCTACACATAACAAAGGTAATGATGCAACAGATGCAGACTTTGGAAATGACATGACACATGACGAGAAGAAAGAAAGAGTTACTCGTAGTGTTAGTTATCTGAAACATCAGAAGGCATTGACTGATTGGGATAAAGAGGACTTTACAGTTATTGATGCAGCTATAAGTGCGGCAGATACATTTACAGGTTAGGGAGAAGATATGACTAGAGCATCAGATACAGCAAAACTATTAGGAGCAGGTGCTACCATCAGTGGTGATATAGATGCTTCTACTATAAATGCTACAGGTGATACTGCGGCAGGGGATAATGCAGCTATAGGGTTCACAAGTGCTGAAGGTTTGATACTTACAGGACAAGGTTCTACCTCTGATATAACTGTTAAAAATGATGCAGATGCTACTGTGTTTACTGTGCCAACAGGTACAGATGATATATTGTTTCCTGACAATGCAAAGATAAAACTTGGTGCTAGTGCTGACTTACAGATATATCATAATGCTAGTAATAGTTATATTCAAGATGTTGGAACTGGAAAGATGCACATAACATCTGATGGTACTGGTGTTAGCATTGACAAAGGTACTTCAGAAAATATGGCTACGTTTGATACCGATGGTGCAGTTTCATTATTTCACAATGCAGTTAAAAAGTTTGAAACGACTTCAACTGGTGTAACTGTTACTGGTGGAGTTACTACAACTACTGCATCAAGTATAGAGGGTGGCGTAGTATTCAACGAAGCTAGTGCAGATGTGGACTTTCGTGTTGAATCAAATGCTCAAGAAAATATGCTTGTTGTAAATGGTGGGCATAATAGCGTTCAAATTAATACAAATGCTGAACTTATAACTGGAGATGCAGTATTAAGTGTAAGAGGTCAAATAGAAATTGTAACAGATGCAGGCACTCAATGTTTAGAAATGCAAAGACAAGATGCAGGTCTGTTGCAAAATTTTAGAAAAAATGGAGGTTCATCAGTAGGTAACATTACAATCTCTGCTACTGCTACAGCCTTTAACACCTCATCAGACTACAGGCTAAAAGAAAATGTAGTAACATCTTGGGATGCAACTACAAGATTAAAACAATTAAAGCCATCTCGTTTTAACTTTATTGCAGATGCTGACACTACAGTAGATGGTTTCTTAGCACATGAGGTGCAGTCAGTTGTACCTGAAGCTATTACTGGTACACACAATGAAGTAGATGATGATGGTAATCCAGTGATGCAGGGCATAGACCAATCCAAGCTAGTACCTCTACTCGTGAAAACAATTCAAGAACTTGAAGCAAGAATAACAACATTAGAAAACGGAGAATAAAATGGCTTCACAGATAGATACTATGAAAACACCAAAAACAGCAAGTGGAGTTAGTTGGTAATGGATAATGTAATAACTATTGATGGAACTGAATATAATCCATCTGATTTAGATGAAAAACAAAACTATTTTATTGCACAAATTAAAGATTTACAATCCAAGGCAGCTAGTCTTAGATTTCAATTAGATCAAGTAACTGTAGCACAAAATACTTTTACTAACTCGTTAATACAATCTGTGAAAGTTGAGAAAAAAGAAAAAGAGGCAAGTTAATGTTAGGTGCATCAGCATTTTGTGAAAGAGCTATTTCTGATCAGAGTATTCTATTAGCTGGTATATCTGAACAAAGTGGTATTTCTTCAAGTGCTAATGCCGCCATAGGTGTTATGTCTGGGGTTGTTACAATAGATGGTAACTTCACACAAACATCTGTTGCACTTTATATAAGTGGAAGTACAAATGCAGAGTTAAGCTCAAATGCAGTAACAACATCGATAGGCACTAGATTACGATTAGGTACAACTGAGTTAGAGTCTGCATTTACAAAAGCATCAAATGCTATTATGATAGGTTCAGGTGTTGCCACTAAAGATTTTAATTTTGCACAAGAATCCGTAGGAGAACTAAAATTTGTCGAAGTTAATGCAAGTGCTACAGAAGAGACTTATACAACCATAACTCCTAGTGGTACAGAAAGTTGGACAACAATAGCTCCGTCTGGTACGGAAACATGGACAGAAATAGAGGTTTAATATGGCAAGTACATATACAGCAAATACAGGTATAGAAAAAATAACGTCTGGAGAACAAGCGGGAACCTGGGGAACAACAACTAATACAAATTTTGATATTATTGATGATGCACTAAATGGAGTTTTATCTGTAACTGTTTCTGGAAATACAACCTTAACATCTAATGATGGAACACTTTCTAGTGGGCACCATAAGGTTATCTTACTAATAGGAACTCCTTCTGGAGCTTTTAACTTAACAATAGATCCTAACGATCAACAAAAATGGTATTTTATAAGTAATTCTACTGGTCAGACAGTTACTATAAAACAAGGCGGTGGTTCGGGAACCACGGTTGCTTTAATTAATAGCACATCAGCTATTATTTATGCGGATGGAGCTGGGTCGAATGCAAATGTTGCTAAAGTAGATCCAGTTGTAACAACTGCTAATATTACCGATGCTAATGTAACTTTAGCTAAAATGGCAGTAAACTCTATCGACTCCGATCAATATGTGGATGGCTCAATAGACACCGCTCACATAGCCGACTCTCAAATAACTGTTGCAAAGATGGCTGCAAACTCTGTGGACTCCGACCAGTATGTTGATGGCTCAATAGATACCGCCCACATAGCTGATTCTCAAATAACTGTTGCAAAGATGGCTGCAAACTCTGTTGATTCGGCTCAATATGTAGATGGCTCAATAGACACCGCCCACATAGCCGACTCTCAAATAACTGTTGCAAAGATGGCTGCAAACTCTGTTGATTCGGCTCAGTACGTTGATGGCTCTATTGATGCTGCACATATAGCAAATAATGCTGTAGCATTAGGAACAAAAACAACTGGTAACTATGTAGCAACTATTACAGCAGGAACGGGTATTTCTGGTTCGTCTTCCTCGGAAGCTGGTACACCGACCATTGCATTAGCTACGGCAGGAGCAGGTGCCGCCACTTATGGATCGACAGCTGACACTACAAAAATTGATACAATTACTCTTGATGCTTATGGTAGAGTAACCGCTGTTGCAACAGGTGCCGTTGGTGGTGCTTCTGGTATTTTACAAATTTTGCAAGACACGGCAACAAGCAACACCAATGTTGGTACATCTGCAACTAGTTTTGGTTTATCACAAGCTATTGTAACGTCAGCGTCTAGTCATAAAGTTTTAGTTCAAGCAAATATTTCCGTTGATTTTGATGCTAGACAAGTTTCAGACAGCGGTGACGGCGGCGATGTTCCAGCTATGGGTACTGTTACTTTTAAACTGTTTAGAGGTAGTTCAGATTTAGGAACAGTTGGTACAGTAGGTCAAGAATTAAATTTTTCTAAGGATGTGAAATTAATGTGTCCTATTCTTTATTTAGACTCTCCTGGATCAGCAGCTTCTCATACTTATGAAATAAAAGCACAAGAGTCATCCTCAATGGCTGCAACTGTAAATGTAAGTACCTCTTTTTTAATTGTTTCAGAGATTGCCGTTTAATGCCTTTAACCAAATTACAATTTAAGCCAGGGATTATGTCAGACCTAACTTCTTACAGTAATGAAGGTGGTTTTGTTGATGGAGACAAAGTAAGATTTCGTTTTGGGTTTCCAGAAAAAATAGGCGGTTGGGCAAAACATTCAACAGCCACTTATGAAGGAACGGCAAGACGTTTGCATAATTGGGTTGCTTTAGATGGTTCTGATTTTTTAGGAGTGGGAACCAATCTTAAATATTATATTGAAGAAGGACAAACCTTCAATGATATTACTCCAGTGAGATCAACTACCAGTGCTGGAGATATTACTTTTTCTGCTTCCAATGGATCTAAGACCTTAATAGTTAATGATCCTGCTCATGGAGCCAATGAAAATGATTTTGTTACTTTTTCTGGTGCCGCTACACTAGGTGGCACTGTAACAGCTGCTGTTTTAAATCAAGAGTATCAAATTGTAGCCTTAAATAGTTCTAATCAGTACACTGTGCTATTGACTAATGCCGCTAATTCCTCAGACACAGGTAACGGAGGCAGTAGTGTTGTAGGTGTTTATCAGTTAAGTACGGGTCTTGACGTAACTGTTGGTGGTACTGGTTGGGGTGCAGGACAATGGAGTGGTACAACTAGTGGAGCCTTGGCTACACAACTTAATGAAGCATTAGATAATAGTGAAACTGCTATTGATGTGGATGATGAAACGGGTATGAACACAGCAAACGATGTAATACTTGTAGACAACGAGCTTATGCTTGTATCGGCAACCACAGACGATAACACTATGACCGTAACTCGTGGACATAGTGATACAGTAGCCGCAACTCACGCAGACAATACATTAGTTAGATTAGCCGTGGGTAATGTTCTAGCCACAGATGACTTTGTTGGTTGGGGTAGTGCAGCCTCCATCACGGTTGCGGGTGCTCAGATTAGATTATGGTCACATGATAACTTTGGAGAGGATTTAATAATAAACCCAAGAGATGGTGGATTGTTTTATTGGGATAAAACCAATGGTTTTAGTACTAGAGCAGTAGAACTAAGTACTCTTACAGGTACAAAAGCCAGTATTCCACAAAGAGCCAAGCAAGTTCTTGTATCTGACCAAGACAGACATGTGATTGCTTTTGGTTGTGATGGATTTGGTGCTAATTTGACTTCGGATCAAGGTGATGGGGTACAAGATCCATTGCTAATTAGATTCTCCTCACAAGAAAACCCTCTTGATTGGTTTCCTACAGCTACGAATACAGCGGGCGATTTAAGGCTTGGTGGTGGATCGACCTTTGTCCAAGCCGTTGAAACAAAACAACAGATACTTGTTTTTACAAATAAATCACTTCATGGCATGAAATTTATAGGACCACCCTTTACTTTTGGGCTACAAGAACTATCTAAAAACACTACAATAATGAGCCCTTCTTCGGCTGTAGCTGTTGAAGATTCAGTTTTTTGGATGGGTGTAGATACTTTTTATGTGTATAGTGGTGGGCAAACTATTCAATTACCATGCACTGTGAAAGATAAAGTTTTCTTAGATTTTAATTTTGAAGAACGAGACAAGGTTCATGTAGGAGTAAATTCAGAGTTTAGTGAATTATTATGGTTTTACCCAACAAAAGATAGTACAGAAATAGATGCCTATGTTGCTTATAATTATTCAGAGAAGGTTTGGTATTATGGTACTTTAGCTCGTCAAGCGTGGTTAGATAGAGGTATTAGAACATTACCTATAGCAACAGGAAATCAATATTTATATAACCATGAGTTAGGTTACGATGATGATGGGTCAGCTATGACATCTTTTATTGAATCTGCTCCTATTGATATTGGTGATGGCGATAAGTTTTTATCTTTAAAAAGAGTTATACCAGACGTAACTTTTAACGGATCAACAAGCACTAACCCCGATGTATCCTTTACAATGAAAGTAAAAGACTTTCCTGGTTCTAATTTTAGTAAAACAGGAGCTGGTACAACGCAAAGATCAGCTACAAGTCCTATAGAACAATTTACAGAAAAATTAGACTATCGTCTTAGGGGCAGATCTTTTGCTTTACGAATTGATTCGACATCACTAGGAACTAAATATAAACTGGGATCTCCAAGAGTTGATATACGAGAGGACGGTAGACGCTAATGTTTGTAACAAGTATTCCTCAATACATACAAGGTTTAACAAATACAAAGCTTGATCTAACCACTACGAATGTTACTACATTGTACACGGCTCCTAGTGGTGCCGATTTTAATGCATCCATTATAAATTCTATATTAATATCAGAAGATTCTGGTAATGCTGATACTGTAACGGTAACATTGACTGACATAAGCAATGCGGTGTTTAGTTTATTTAAAGTAAAAGCTGTTGGTGCTAATACAACAATAGAACTATTGACAAGAGATTTAGTTTTAACTAGTGGAGAGATATTGAAAGTACAAGCTGCAACGGCAAACAGATTGCATGTTGTCGCAAGTATACAAGAACTATCTAAGACAAGAGTAACAACAAGTGCTTTGTCACAGATATAGGATTGAACAACTAAAACTTTCATGGTAAGGTATTAAGCATGACTGCAAATTTAAAAACAGAAGAAATACCAGCTGGCGGAATTGCAGATTTTGTGATGACGGACGAGCAGATAGAGCAATTAGAAGCCGAAGAGCTTAGAGAGCAGTTTGGCACAAATGGTATTGCTCAGTTTTCTACTGTTGGCAAGAAGATGGCTAACTTTGGTCGTTACGGTGATGACACGGTAGCTCACGTTGAGACAGGCGAGCTCATCGTCCCACGGGCCTTGATTGAGAAGAACCCAGAATTAAAAGAAAGTATATTTAATCACCTAAGAGAATTAGGCGTAGAAGACCCTGAGAGATATGTTGTTGGTGAAGTTAAGAATAGCTTGAACCCGACTACAGGTTTACCAGAATTTTTCTTTAAAAAGTTATTTAAGTCTGTAAGCAAGATAGCTAAAGGTGTTGGAAAGGCTCTTAAAAAAGCAGCCCCTATTATTATACCTATGGCTCTTAATTACTTTGCCCCAGGATTAGGTCAAGTTTATTCAGCTGCACTTGGTGCAGGTATTGGTACCTTGGTTCAAGGTGGAAGTGTAAAAGATGCTTTAAAAGCGGCTGTTCTTGGGGGTGCTACAGGTGCTCTTACTGCAGGGTTTTCAGGACCTAACTCAGGTATTGAAGGTTTTGGTCAAAATATTGCGTCTGATGTAAGTATGGGAACTGCTAATATAGGAGATGCTTTTTCTCAAGGAAGTTTTGCTCCATTGCAAGGCACTAGCGTACCAAGTCTTAGAGATCTTGTTGAACCAAAAACAGATAGCACTACTTTATATGACGGTACCAACGCCGAAAGCATGTATCCTGATGTTAAGAATTACAGTACTAAATCTTCTCTTGACCCTGAATTGCGTAATCTAGGGCAGCAAACTCAAGCGGGCATGTTCGAAGATCCTGCTGAATTTATAGACGTAGGTAAACCTGACCCTAATATAATAAAATATAATCCTAACAGTAATCCTGCCGCAAATTTAAACGCAAGTTACACGGCAGGTATAGATGGGACCGCTAATGTTGGAGCGGGCACGGGTCAGACAACTATTGCAGATAAACTTGGATTTAAAATGCCTAAATCTTTTAGTGAAGCAGGTGATTTCATCATGCCATCTAATAAGGATTTTACAGAAGTTCTTACTGAACAAGGTATTAAACCTTTAGAAGCCACTAAAGCTCAAATAGAAGTTGCAAAAGAAATAGCAAAAAAACAAAGTCCAAGTTTTCTAAGAAGATTTGGTCCAAGCCTAGCCCTAGCTGGAGTAGCGGGAGCCGCAGGCGGTATGTTTGATGTGCCTGAAGAAAAAGATGATCCAGCAAGAACAGGGATGGACGTTTACAACGAAAATCCTGATTTATATAACGTAGCTAACTTAGACCCAATTTATATTGAAGGTGATCCAAATGTAGGATCTAGTTATCCTTATTACGTTCCACAAGCTGCCGCAGCAGGTGGAGAAATATTTCCAAGACGAGTTGGTGGTATCATGCCAAATGAAGGTATACCAAACAAAGATAGCGTAAGAGCTATGTTAATGCCAGGTGAGTTTGTGATGACTACTGATGCCGTTAAAGGTTTAGGTGGTGGAGACATGAACAAAGGTATAAATAATATGTACGGTGTTATGCGTAACTTAGAACAACGTGGAAGGGCGGTAGCATAATGGCAACAGAAACCGTTATACAACAAGTTGGTGAATCTCCTGAGATAGAAGCTTACCGAATTGGGTTACTAAAATCCGCTAAAGAATTATCTGATAAAGGAATTACGCTACCACAAAGTAAAGTGGCGGGTTTTTCTGGTCTACAACAAGGCGCTTTTAATCGTGCTTCTGATTATTATGGCACAGGCGGACAAGGAATTGCAGGCTATCAACCTTTAATGGATGCAGGGCAAGCTAATTTAGCAGGGGCTGGAACAGGACTAACGTCTTCTCAAGCTTTGGCAGGACAACGAGTTGGCAATGTATTAAACACAGGTATTGCAGGTGCAGTTAATCCTGCAATAGCTAGTTCCATGCTAGGTAGAGATATGGGCATGGCCTCTGCACAGCAAGGTATTAGAGGTTTATCTGGTTTATCCCAGCAATATAATCCAAGCTCTTACCAAAGCTACATGGATCCTTATGAAAATGCTGTTGTACAACAGGCTATGTCTGACATTCAACGTCAAGGTGACATACAAAAACGTGGGGTCGATGCTCAGGCCGTAGGCGCAGGTGCTTTTGGTGGTAGTAGGCAGGCTATACAACAAGGTGAAGTAAACAGAAACATCTTGGATCAGCAGGCGCGAACCGCGGGTCAGATTAGATCACAAGGTTATCAAACTGCGCAACAACAAGCTCAAACAGCTTTTGAGGCCGCTAGAGCAAGACAGGCCCAGCAATCACAACTCACGGGTCAGTTAGGTCAGATGGGTTCTCAAGCGGGACTTCAGTATGGACAACAGACAGGTCAATTAGGTCTAGCTGGGCAAGAACTAGCGGGCAATTTAGGATTAAATTTTGGACAGCAAGGTATACAAGGTGCTCAAGCTAGAGCAGACTTAGGTACTAGGCAGGCAGCTTTAGGAGAGCTTGATCAAAATATGTTAGCTCGAGATGCAGAATTAATGTACACACTGGGCGGCAGACAACAGGCTCAACAACAGGCTGGGTTAGAGGCACAGAGATCTAACCAGATGGCTCAGTTATATGAACCATATCAAAGACTAGGATTTCTTTCTGATATATATAAAGGAACACCTACAACACAACAAACTGTAACACAATCAGCATCTCCAAGTGTTTCGCCATTTCAACAATATTTAGGATTAGGTATTGCAGGATTGTCGGCGGGTGCTGGAGCAGCTAAAGCGGGGTTATTTGGATAATGAATAGAAGTGTAATGCAAAGACAGATGTTTGCAGCAGGCGGAGCTGCAGGACTGAGTCCTATACCAGAAGGCAATATGGGATTACCTAATTTACCCGTAGATGTCCGAAATAATATGGGTTATATGGCTAACGGTGGTAGTGTACCACCAGAAGGTATTATGGGAACCGCACCCGCTATGATGGGAGCTCCTCCTCCAGAGATGATGGCACAAGAAGGTGCTAACATGATGGATCCAAATGCTTTGGCAGGGATGATAGAAGGAGCTGAAGCTTCAGGCTTTTCTGATCCAGAGCAAGCAGGCAGTTTTGAAGAAATGATGAACAGTGTCTCAGGTGATACAAAAACACCAGAAGAGAGACGAACAGATTTAGCAAGTATAGTTGGACCAGAGGACGCGGGTCAAACACCAGAGAGTGTTTTGGCTTTGGTTACTCCAGTAGTTGAACTAGCATTAGTTGATCAAGGCATAGGACCCATGGCCCAAGAGCAGATGAACACCCCTGTCGAAGGAGACATGGGTGGAGGCATTATGACAATGGCAGCTAACGGTGGTGTTATGGGGGTTGGTAACGAACCACCCGTAAATTTTAACTTAGGCGGCGAAGTTCGCCGCCGAGGTGATGAAGATCCAGTACCTGTGTTTATGAAAGGTGGCCCTGTTCAGTATATGAAACCTGGAGGAGTTGCTTCTGTTAAGCCTCTTACCAATTATCAACAAAAAGTTGGAGAGACTGCTGAAGCTTTATTACCTGCTTTCCAAAAGTTTATGCCTACGCAATCTGCAGAAGATAGAAAAAATGCACTTCAATCAGACATTTTGTTTGACATAGCTAACACAGCTTTGGCTTTTGCATCTCCTATGCAAGGTGAAAAAGAAGATATGAGTGCAGCCGAGCGGTTAGCTATGGCTACGCAACAAACAAAGCTATTACCAACTATTTCTGCAAGAGCTGCCGCGTCAAGGAAAGAAGCCGCAGCAGCAGATACAGCGGCTAAAACAGCTTCCTTACAAGGAGCGCTTGGATTAGAGACAGCTAGACTTAAACAAGTTGGTGCAGAAAGAATTACTTCTTTAAAAGAAGCTCAAGATAACGCTAGAACTGTAAAAACTTTAAGTTTTAAAAGAAAAGAAGGTGTAAGTACAAGAGATCATGAAACAGCTCTTGCAAATCAAAAAACACAACTACAAATGGCTCTTCAACTTTTAGAAGGTAAGCAAGATTTAAATTCTATAGCAGCGACAGCAACTTATAAAGACGCTTTGCAAAAGTTAGAAGGTCAACAACAATTAACTCAAATAGGTGTTAAACATGAAAATAACTTGGAAGCCATTAATACTGAGATTGGTGGTAGAAAAGACGTAGCTGATATTAATAACATTGCATCTATGGAAAGAAAAGTTGCACAAATTAATTCTAATGAAACCATTACAGATAAAGATAATGCTACAAAAGAATTAATTGCAGCTGAGAAAAATAATACAGATAAAATACTTAATATTAATAATAATGCTCAAAAAGACCGTGTATTAAATTTTGACAAGATAAAAGAACAAAATTTAGTTGCACAAAGAAAAAAAGAAAACCAACAAGCTATAGCTGAATTAGACTTAGATAAAGTCACTGAGGCTAGAAAAACGCTTGAGGGCATGAGAGAAAATGAGTTAAAGAAAGCACAAGGTGACAGAGATCAACAAAAAATAGATTTGATTGAAAAAGAATTAGATGAAGTTAAAATTGCAGAAACACAAATTAAAAACTTTACTGCTTTAAATAAAGCTTCAAATGACAGAGAGGTTTTAATTTTTAAAAACAGAGAATTAAATAAGTTAGTGGATTATAGAAAACAATCTAACGAAATAAAAAGTGAGATGAACCAGATAACTCGAACTAATAATGTTGTTAATCAACAATTAAAAAGTGAAGAGATAGCTCTAAAAACACATAAAGCTCAAATAGAAATGTTTGGTAGTGGAGCTCGAGGTAGAGTAATGAACATTATGTCCAACCCTGAGAAATATGAAGCTTATGCTCAAGGTGCTTCGGATAATGTGTTAGAAGCTGCTATACAAGAGTATATTAGATCGGAAACTGATGTAAGAGGTGTTACAACTGAGCGAGAATTACCTCCTTATATGCAGGACGTATTGAAGAGCAGATTAGAAAAAGGATTGAGTATACCTAATATCCCTTTAACTAAATTAGGATTATCTAAAAAGGAGATAGAGAAATACTCTCCTATTTCTGATGAAAAAGGAGAAGCCGCTTTAAATAAGATAGTCGATAAAGATATTGATTTATCACAAGCGACTGGCGTTAGATCTACTATAAATATGGCTTTGAGATGGGTAGCAGGACAAGCTTCTGAATTTAACATGGGTTCAGGAGATGTTTTTGCAGAAACGTCTACAGGAAGAAAGATGTTAACAGCCCTCGCTAATCAGACAGAAGGCTTTTTAAGAGGAGCTATTTCAAATGATAGACTTGATAAAGAAACAGTAGCTTTAATCCGTCAAGATATTATGAGGCCTTCTGGAGGAACTACAGACGCAAATGCTTTGGCGCAACTCAAACAAACTACAAGAACAATGTTAGCGGCTAAAGATAGAATAAATAATATTTTAGAGAATCCAAGAGATTACAAAGATACTCAAGTCACTAAAGCTAGAGAAACAATTAATTTAATTGATAACTTAGTAGATAATTATAATATTGCAGTTAACGGGTATGAACAAGCATTTTCTAAATCTGGCGGTGGCGAAGCTAACAAGGTTCTTAAAAACATATTTAATCGGCGTAAGGTAAATAACTAATGGCAGAAGAAACCAACGAAGTTATAGATATTTATACTGGAGAAGGTGTTTTTTCAACCGTTCCCATTATCTCTTTTGAAAAAGGAGAAGCGGAGTTTTTAACTAAGACTTATGGAGCGGATAAAGCTGAAAGGGCTTTAGCTGAGAACGTAGCAGAAGAAATGTCTTTAGACTTTCCTAACGTACTTAATTATAAACAATTACGAGATGGCACAGCTCCTTTATTTGATTTTCTTCCTGCAACAAAAAACTTAAGTCCATCTGACAGAGCCTTTACGGATAAAAAAATTTTAGATCAGTTTACTAATTTAGAAGACGCAGGGTTTTTTGAAGGGTTAGGAAGAGAACTAACAAAAATGGCTCCTAGTGCTGCAGGTACTCTTGCAGGTTTTAAATTAGGCGCTAAATTAACCGCCCCTATCCCTCCTGTGAATCCTTTGGCTATTGCCGTTAAATATGGTGTCCCTGTAATAACAGGTACTATTGGTGCCTTTGGTGGTTTTCGAGTTGGCGATGAATTTTCTGATTTACTTCTAGGAGAAGAAAAAGCGGTAACACCTTCACAGTCCGCGGCCTACGAAGCAGGTAAAACCGTAGGTGGTGGATTAGCATGGCTACCTATGCCTTTTATGGTTCCTAAAACAATAAGCATGGGAGCTTCTACTTACTTAGACAATTTAGGAAGTATGATCTTAAAAGATCCTAAGAAAAGCTATTTAGAAGGCTTTCCAGAAGTTAGTGGAAAAGTCGTAGATAAGTTTTTAAAGACAGAAAAAGGACCTGCAATACCTCGTTTTGCAAGAGCGTCCGAACAACTCTTAGGCAAAATTGGAACAGAATTTAGTAAAAGACCTAAGACAATGGCTGCTGCAGAAACAGTTAGTGTTGCTGGGTCGGGATCTGGAGCTTATTTAGCAGAGACCTCTGATCCAGGTGCGGCAGGTACTCGTTTTGGACTTGAGGTGGTGGGAGGTATTTTACCTCAAGTGGGTTTTGCACAACTTATAAAATATATACCTGAAATAAAATCCACCATAAAAGAAGCGGGGGGTTACAAAAACTATTTTAAAGAAGGTTTTCAATCAGTTGCTAGAGGTTTTGGAGAAAACAGACAATTATCTGGTACAAGACGTATTTTAGAAATACTAGAGACACAGGGTGATGACGTAGATGCTTTGATAGATGCTTTAAATTCTAAAGAAGTAGTAGATCTTGTGGGTGATTTAGACCTTACAGCTGCTCAAAAGACTGGCAATACCACTTTGATGGCAATAGAAAATTCTATTGCTCAATCCACAGAAGGCCTTGCTAAACAGGCTAGAGAGAAAAATAAAGCCGCTAACCAAGCTATACGAAAAGTTATTTTTTCTTTGAGTAAAACAGGTGATCCAGCTCTTATAAAAGCGGCGGCTAAAATACAAGAAGGTCGTTTTAACCAATATCTTACACAAAAACTAGCCAATAGCACCGATAGACTATTAGAAGCTCGATCTAGATTAAAAGGTGAGAATCCTAAAGGTAACAGAGAATTAAGTGCTTCTTTGTTTGAGTTAGCAGGAACTCAATTAAATAAAGCTAGAGACGAAGAAAAAAGACTTTACAGGGACATAGGTAATTTAGAGATAACTTCTTTTCTTAATTCTCAAGGCAACCCATCGGATACACCTAACTTTATAAAATATTTCGAGAGTGCTTTACCTAAAACTCGAGAGGCTAAAGCAGAATTTTTACAAGATTTAGGTCCTTTTCAAAATTTTGTAAATAGAAAAAGAATAGAACTGGGTTTAGAAGATGTTACTCCAGGAGCTACGTCTAATCGTGTTGCAGAATTTGATAAAGTTATTGAATCTATCAAAGCAAAAGGTGTTCA
>Ga0209535_1001656_pt1 | contig 15000 bp, 29 predicted proteins | sample LinPmetageLP28_FD_184041 | JGI IMG/M metagenome (GOLD analysis project Ga0209535, IMG submission 184041) | Marine viral communities from the Pacific Ocean - LP-28 (SPAdes) (version 2) | ecosystem: Environmental > Aquatic > Marine > Oceanic | place: Pacific Ocean | collected 2009-08-22 | reverse complement strand
GCTGGATCACTTCCAGGACCTGCTGAAGCTCCGTCAGCCGTGTCTATGATTGAAGGTAAGTTAAATACAGTATTAGCGTTTCCAATCTGTATAATTTTTCCTTGATATAAATCTATGCCAGCAACAGTAGTTCCACCATCAACGGTGCCTGTTATTGAAGCTGCCATATTTGGACCTGTTCCCAAAAAACCATTTAGGGATCTGACTGGTCCGTCAAATGTAGTTCTAGCCATTTTATTCTCCTTTGGTCGTATAGACCATTATCGTCACGCCGTCTCTATACCGTCTGCTTAGCCAGTCTGCGTAACTAAATTAATACTAAGAATTGCATTCTAAAACAAAAAAGGCGGTCTTGCAACCGCCTTCTTCGTATCTGGGAGGATCCAGTAAAAGTTTTTATTAACTACCTTGGGATGCGTAAACAGCTCTAGGATCAGAGTAACCAAAGCTATATCTCTCTCTAGCTTTGTATCTCATGTTTCCTGTATCAAAATCGCCTTCCATGCCTGTAGCAAGGGCAGCTCTTGTGAAGTGTTTAAATCCATTAGGACAATCAGTTTTAACAAACCATGCATCGGTATCAGTTAAATAATGGTTAACAGTGTAACCACCAGGTAACATACCCATGTTTTTCATAGCGTTAATATCATTGTCAGCCGTACCAACTCTAAGGGTAGAATTTAATATTCTATCAACTACAAACTGCAAGTTAACTGGAATAATTAATTTATTCCCTTTCATTGCAATTTTTAGTCCTCTTTCGTCAATAAAGTTAGCAATGTCAATCATGCCTTGCTCTAATGAGGTTTCATTAATATCTGCATCAGTTGCAGATCTGTTAGAGAAAGTTCCACCTAATGCAGTTGGGTGAGCAGTATTAGCTAAAGTCACTCCATCTCCACCAGTTGTTGCAAATGCTGTGTTTAATACATCAGCACCTCTAACTTGTTTTGTGTAAGCCATTGAACGTGCCAATGCCTTCGTATATCTAGCAGACAAAGTATCATATAAATTATCTTCTACAGCTTCTTCTGTTAAAGCAAATGCTAGTGCAATTGTTTCGTGAGTGTAACGTGCAGTAAAAGATTCAGAAGCGGTATCAAAACCTACTGCTGCTCCTTCTGCTTTCACGTTAGCTTGTCCGAAACCAACTAACATAACTTCTTCTTCAAAAGCTCTATCTGATGATTCATTATCAAAAATTTGTGCTGCTTCGTTTTCGTAGCGTGCGTATTCTAAACCGAACAGGGCATTCAACCCAGGTTCTAGTTCTTTCGCAAGCTGTGCTCTATTAATAGCCATATCTTACTCCTATATTCCTGATGTTGAGTCCATATAATGAACGTTAAGTTTTACGACCGCTAATCGGCCTGCTACAGTTTTGTCGACTGCACCAGCTCCTGTTGAAGCTTGATCATCGAATCCAACAATTTTACAATTTAATGTTGCTGCTGGAGCGGCAATAGTTGCTGTGCCTAATTCACCAAGTGAATAGCCACTACTATTAGTGCCAGTGATTGCTGTTGCCAAGTTTGCATTAGCAAACAAAGCCGCATCAGGTAAAGCCCCATCAGCATTAATAACGTACAATGCATGTGGATTATCTGCTACAAAAGCTGTTGCTTCTGTTGACGACTTAATCGCTGCGTAGCCGGGCCAGTATGCTGACCATGTTGGTGTTCCATCAGTTGCGATATATCGACAACCCATAAACACGCCTAACAAAGGTACGGTACCGCCATTAGCGTTACCTACGATATCTATTAAACCACTTGCTAGAGGAATTACTGGAGATCCAGTCCAAATTAAGGACGTGGAACCAGCACTTGATCCATCAAAGTTTAAGGGATACGCATTTACACCTTGGTTATTATAATTTGAGCCTGATCTTTCGTAAGGACGAAGACCAAAAGCTGCATCTATATTAGCCATAGTATGTCTCCTTTAGACAATGTTGGTAGAGACATAGACCTTAACCATTAAGATTTTTTGCGTCCACCAAATTCTACCCTACTTTGTCTATCTTTAGAGATAGGCATTGAGGGATGCTCTTCTTTCATGAGATCATTTTCAATAGATGCTTTTTGATCGTTAGTTTTATTTCGGAAATATTCATCCCGATCTTCTTTAACTTCAATTGGACATCTCATTAATAATAATCCTCCAACTCCGATAACACCTTTATATTTTCCATCTTGCATAAATGGTAAATCTATTCTGCCTGGATATTCACTTATATTAACAAATTCATATCCTGAGCGTAAACGACCCAAAATGTTTTTTTCATCTTGTTCGCCACGAAATTCGGCACGAACCCAACGATGGTGAAAACCTTCGGGTGGTTCGGGTGCTTCTAAACTTGAAGGAGGAACCCATCCTCTCTTCCGAGCTTTTTTTTCACGGGTTTCAATTTTGCGTGGGGATTTATTTATTTTTATATTCATAGTTTGCTACTCCTTCACGTATTTAGCATATTCTTCTAATGGCACATTAAGTCTTTTAGCTATTGCAACTTGTGAAGGTGTGAGCTTCACGACTCGGCGTCCAGATTTAGTTTTTCGTACGGCCGACGCTACAGTCTGAACGGGCTGTTTCGTTTCGGTTTTTTTCTCCTCAGTCACTTTACCATTAGTAAACTTGTGAGGAAACTCTTTTCTCATGCGAGAATTAATTTCATTATAGTACTCATCGCTCCTTGGGTCAAACCCTTCTTTCTGTACCATGCGATTATGTAGGGCCATTGCTGCACCTGTCATTACATCATCAGAGCCAAACCATTCATTTTCTGAAGCCCAATCTTCAGCTCTTGTATCAATTGGAGCTTCGTATTGTTGTTGTTGTTGTTGTTCTTGAGTAGGAGGAGCATAATTTTTTTCATCATTTTGTTGAGCAGTTCTCATTTGAGATAATCTAGCACCATCTGCTTTAGCTTGAGCCAATAACTCTTGAGCTTCTACTTGACCCTCGGTGTCATTATCTTCAATTGCTTTTTTAAGTTTAGATTTAGCTGCTTCTGCCGCATTAGTTACTCTTCCTTCATACTCACTTACATAGCCCTTACCTACATGAGTATATTTCTTTTTTAATTCGTTATTTTCTTCTTGAACACCTTTGTAAGCCCTTTCCATTTCTCTCATGCGACCAACAAGATTATTAATTCTTTTTTTAACTGTTTTACTATAATCCCCTAAATCATCTGTTTTATAAGGATCTTGCTCTTCTTTAGGAGATTCAATAACCTCTTCTTCAGTTTCTACAACTTCTTCTTCTCCTTCGATAATTTCCCTTACATTACTTTCACTTACAGGAATCTCATCTTTTTTTTCTTCTTTTAAAGTTACTTCAACACTATTACCACTTGTGTCTATTGGAACCATTTTTTCTTCAACCATAATATTCTCCTAAAATAAACTTGCTGGCAGGATATCTTTGGGATGATCAATGACTGCCAGTATTTCATCATCATTCACTATTCTAAGCTCACCACCTTCTATGCGAATTCTTGATCCTGCATATTTAGTAATAAGTACCCAATCCGTAGTCTTGCACCATGCACCATTAGGAAATTTTTCTTTGTCTTTGTAAGCATCAGGACCTATCTTTAGCACACGACAAACATTTGTAGCTACTTGTGCTTCAGCCACAGTTTCATCTGTAAGATGTAGTCCTGCTTTAGTTTTTTTCTCTAATAGTAAGGGAAATAAAACAATTCTATATCCTGTAGGTTCAGGTACTTTTCCTATTTCTTTTTTAGTTTTGTAGGGTTTTTCATTAATATCAATGATATTATTTTCTGGTATTATTATCTTCGGTTTCGTCGTCATATCGCTCCTGTTTTTTTAGCAGGTCCGTGAGTTCCTGTACTATTTCTTTATATGCATGTAATTTTCCTAAAAGATATTTATATTCTTCTAAAGTTTTTACATCTGATGTTATAGCTTGATTTACTTGATCTTGTCTAGTTTTTAATATTTTTTTAAGATAATCTACAATTCTTATTATATCCATTAACCACAATCTTTCATAATAGAAGCCAAAGCTTCGCATCTTTTTTTTGTTTGTTTTCTCCAACGAGAATCTAGCATTTGTAAATGAGCCTCGTGATAATTTTTTTCTTCAAGAGCTAAAAGCATTTTAGCAAATTTCATAACTCCTGTAGCACCAAGTTGATATATCATTTCCACAACACATTCCCAAGCATTAGGATGAAGATCTTTAATGTGACCTACTAAAGTATTAGCTCCTTCTTTTGCTTCTTGTAAATCTTTTAAAAATAATTCATAAAGTTCTTCTTCAGGATATTCTACTCCTTCTTTAAAAACATCTGTTGGTTTTACTAAATGGCCATAACCTATTGTAGCAAATCCAAGGGTATCCTTATAAATTTTTGGAACAAATCCTTCATGCTCCATGATTCTTTCTTCTAAGCTCATATATACATTTTAGTTGTAGGTCTTTTATTTGGTAGCATTCTTCCAAACCCTCTTGGATTGACGGTTATATATCCTCCATTAAATTTTTTTACAATAGTTTTTACATTAGTTGGTTTACCTCCTGGATTACCCGCAGCTCTTTTTCTAGAAACGGCTGATTTCTTTTGAGAGGAACTCATGGATCTTGCTTTTGCTATTGGTACACATTTAGGATAAGCTCTCTTACTTCCTTTAGATCTGCCACATGGTTGATACTTTCCATTTTTTTTAGGGGCTCCTATGTCAACCCACTTTTCTTTTACCCAAGCCCTTAGTCCTTTTTTAGCCATTATGCTACAGCAGTTATTTTGCGTCTATTTTCCATAACTCCACCACAACCTTTTGCAATTCCACCTTGATTGTAATTAGAAATTTTTTTTCGTTGTTGAGAAATTTTATTTATAGCTCCTCCGTTAGCTTTTTTATTTTTCTTACCACCTGGAGTTACTTTTCCTGAACAAACAGCACTTGCATACATGTTAGCATAAGCTGATGGATATACTTTAAACTTTCGCTTCGCCGCAGCTTTTCCTTTGGGACAAAGTTTCGCCATTATTTTTTTCTCAACTTAGATAATGTCTTAGCAAACCTTGCTCGTTGACCTAATTTTCCCGGCGCTTTCGCAGCTTTGTTTAATTTTTTTAAAGGAATCTTTTGTCCTTTTTTTACGCCTAAAGACTTACGCAATGAACCGGGTTTCTTAATAGCTTTTTTAATGTCAAGTTTTTTCTTTTTTACTCGTCCACCTTTTTTAGCTTTAATGACTCCTTTACCAATAAGAATATCTTTTTGAGTTATCTTACCATCTCCACTTAAATCTTCCATTATCTTCTACCCTTTCCTATAACTTTTTGTAAAGTTTTTGCTTGTTTAGCATGTGTATTAGATGCCTTTTTTAAACCTTTAATTACTTTTTTAACTTTTTTCTTTGAACTCTTTTTCATTTAGTTAATCCTTTCGCCTTCTCGAAGGAGCGCATGCCTGCGACTCCGAGCATTGAAGTGACAATTGCTAGTAAAGGCCCAGTTTGAATTTCAGGAGCTGAAATAGCCATACCTGAAAATTTAGCGTACCATTCTATGCAAGGGGATAAAATAAATTCAAACATTAATGCAAAGGCTCCTACCCATCCAATTGCTGGGCGCCAACCTGAAACAAAAATGGATCGATGACCTGCTTCTTTAGCATTTACGTCTAATTGTTTTTCAGCGAGTTTTTGTTGAAGTCGCTGCATCAATATTTTTTTGTCTAGCTTTTCCTCATCTGAGGTATGCAAGTCATCGATCACTTTAGAAATAGTTTTTAGTGCACCACCTTGGCCTCCTCCTAAGATTCCTTGAATGATGCCTAACATTTATACAGCTCCCGATATTTTTCCGAGAACTATAATAACGATGATGGCGACAATCCCAGCTTTAATCCAGTCTTTCATGCCCCATTCGCTCCACTCTTTTAAGTGAGCCCATATATCTTTTAAAAGTTTCATAAAACCTCCTTTAAAAAAAATAGTCTACCTTAACTTGTGATTAAAATAAACCTTTAAAAGGAACCTTTTTAATTTGTACTTTACTACGTTGTCCTTTTGGTCCGGCTCCTAGATTGTCTTTAACCTTCGGTCCTTCCATTGTAGCGGTGTATACGTCTGCAATTTGTTCTTTATTAACATTAGGTCCTGCATAAGGATTCATGTCAGTAGAAACACTCATTTTTGCATTGGGGTATAGTGCACCATTTATAAATTTTGGTTTTGGATTGTTTAATGCCATGTTATCTCCTAGTGTATAGTTGGTTTCATTAATTCAATAAAATCAATTGTGTTATGTTCCATGACAGATTTTGCTTCTTCCTTTGATAAGTTATCAAAATAAAGAATACGTGCAACACTCATCATAGCACCAGCTAAAAGTACACTATCTTCCTCAGTTTTGGAAGTCTTTTCTACTAACAACAAAAGCTTATCAAAATAATCTTGTAATTTTTGTTCTGCTACAGTTATATTAGTCATTAATATTTATTTCTTAGTTTAGATGGTTCATTAATTTTTTTTAATTGTATTTGCTCCCTATTTGTAGCGTGTCTATTAGCATTATCTATTTTTTCTTGCTCTTGTCTTGCATCGATTTCTACTTTTTCTTCCTCAAGAGCCTGTTTTTCTCCATCTTTCTGTGCACGAAGTTCTAATTCCTCTGCACGGAGTCCTAATTCTTCTTGTTTAAGTGTAACAAGTGGATCTTTTTGCATACCTTCCAGGTATTCTTGTTCTTCTGCTACCATAGTTTCTGTTAATTCTTTAATTTTTACTGCAACTTGTTTAGCAGTTTCTATTTCAAACTGTTGTTGTAGTTCTGGTGGTATTTGACCTCCATATTGCTCTGTTAATTGTTGTATTTCTGTTTGATTTCTCATCATAATATCTTCTTTTGCTAATTCACTAACATGATTAGAGATATGAGACTGAATTAAAGACAATACTGGAGGTGAATTCTTCACTAAATATGTCGACATAAAGGCACGATGTGTATCTATATGAGCTACATGATCTTGTTGTGGAAATGCCATTGCTGGTTTTTGTAATAACATAGAAGAATTTTCCATTGCTGCATCTGTAGGCATAGGTTTTTGGGGAGGTGGTAATAATGCTTCAATATTTTGCACGCCCATTGCTTGATACATACGTCGATAAGCTTCATATTGGTTATGAATCTGAGGATTTGCTTGTGCTAATTGTAACTGAGTCTGCGCTAATGTAATACGCTGTGACATAGAAAAGATATTAGGATCCGATATTGGAATAATATCAACACGACCATCAAAATCTGTTTGTTTAATCATTTGATTTCCACCTACAACTTGATATGGATATTCAGGTGGTAAGTAATCAGTAATAATTCTTGCTAAAATTTTAAATTCTTTTTTCTGTGCATAGTGTAGTCTTTTATGAATGGCACTCATAATTTTTGAACCTTGTTCAATAATTGCCATTGTAGTGCCTACAGGATTTGCTTGAGAACCTTCACCCATTTTTTGATCAGCAACTGCTGCAAATCTTTTTCCTGCATCTACTACATATCCTAGTAATGCAAATAAAGTTTGATCGGGTCCTTTATACGGAAGTGGCATCAGACCTTGACGAAGATCTCCACTTGGTGCGTCTATGTCTCTGAATTCTCCTGGTTGTAATGGAGTATCATCATCAGCGATTCTAATTCCTCTAGCTTTAAATCCTGCTGGTAAGTTAGATAATGTCCCCGCATCAATGAGTTGACGGAGTGCTGACGTAGCAGCCCTGGACAAACCCCCCAACATATGAATAAGCCCAAAGCCATAAAAACCAAGACCTGGTAAAAATTTATAATGAACAAAGTAGGGTATTTTCTTTTTAAGAGGATCGTTTTCTCTGTAGTTTCGGTAGACAGATAAAATTTTTCCTGATGATTCGTCAATAGTAACAACATAAGGAATTTTAATACCTGTTTCTTCTCCTAATTCCTCATCTTTATCTTCGAAACCTTCTATGTCTAAATCACAATGTATTTCTAATATTTCATAAAGCTCATCATAACTTACTCGGGATACACCTTCGAGTTGATTATATTTTTCTTGAACACGGTTTTGAGTTACTTCTGGGTCATGTAATTCTACATCCCTATATAATCCTGCAACTTGACCTTTACGTACTTCGTTCGGTGTCATTTTAATAACATGTGTTACACGTTCTGCTGAGTTTAGATCTGTTGCTAAATAAGGAACAATTAAATCTTCACTTGGAATAAATTTTGATACAGGTCTTCCTAGAGCTGCATCATAATAAATTTTTTTAAAAGCAGATCCTGCCAAAGGTAAATAAAAAAGTAATTGGTCTGTGTCTGCATCATATTCTTCCATCTCATCCATGATCAGATAGTTCATATATTCTTTAACACGTTGTGATTGTTCTTCTACCTGCACATCCATTTTTCCTACAACGTTACATTTTACAGGTCCCCCACTCGGTAATAATTCTTTATAAGATTGTGCTTGAAATTGTGTAACAGCTTCGGCTAGTAAAGGATGCGTCACGGAACTTGCTCCTTGAAACGGCTGTGATCTCTCTTGGTGTTTAAATCCTAATAAATCTAAACCTTGAATATAAGTATGATACCAATCATCCCTTGACGATTTATCATCTTCAAACTGTTGACGTAACTCACTTGAAATATTTTGTAGTATTTCGTCATCTAAAATATCAGCAAGGTTAGCACCAAAAGGAACTTGCTCCTCGGCTATTTCTTCCTCACCAAATGTTACTGACCCATCAGGGTTTTCAATCATTTCTTCAGATATTTCTATTTGCTCCTCCACTTCTGGGGCAGCACTCATTGGATCCGACGCTATAGGATCATAACCTGCTGGTCTTTCTACTGCCATTATCTCCTCGCCTTTCCATAGCCACGTTTCGCTAGGCCACCTGATTTAAATTCTTTTAACTTCCGTCTCTCTTTGATATTTTTAGGAGTGGGTGTAAATTTTCTTTTAAGATATTTACCCATTCCTTTAAAACCTTTACCATGTACCTCTTCTTCTAAAAACTGATTATAATCTTCTATATCATGTACAGATTTTTTTAATTTTCTCTTTTTCTTTGGTCCCGACATTATCTCCTTGCCTTTCCGTAGCCACGTTTCGCTAGGCCACCTGATTTCATTTTAATGATGCCCCCTTGTTTATAATCATCAATAGTTTTCTTTTTAATTCTTTGTGATTTTTTGGATTCTGTGCTTTTTAATTTTCTTATATCGCCAGATTTCATAGCTTTAGCAACAATCTGCTTATTTGTTAATCCCTTATATTTAACTTTTTGACTATCGATCATTTCTTTGTGCTGCGTACTTGACGGTGTTTTTCTATGTTTTACGTAAGAATATATACCTTTTTCAAAATCTGCTTCTTTTTTTTTTGAGTATAAGGGTTCAGCACTTGCCTTCCCATAACCACGTTTCGCTAGGCCACCTGAATTCATTTTAATAACGGAACCTTCTGCTGAACCCTTGGCTGGTGCACCGGGAATCGTGGACCCTTGAGCACTACTCTTAGCTTGAGCTCCTTTAATAACAGAAGTTTGAGCAGAACTTTTTACATTTCCACCATCTTTATAATTTGAATTAATTGATTCTAACTCTGCCCTAAGAATCTGTATTTGGTCATCATCACCAATAGATATAGCATCATCTAATAAATCTCGTAACTGTTTTACTCTACTTGGTGTTTTTTTGTTCATACTAACCTATTTTTCTTTTGTTTCTTTTTTAATGATGCTAACCAACTTTTAGGTTTTGCAAACTTATAATACTCTTTTTTTGGGTTTTGGAAAGAGGCAGCTTTCTTTTCTGTCTTTGTTTTTTTTCTTTTAGGTCCTTGAACCGAGAAACCTCTTTTATACTTCATTAGTAATACTCCAATACTCCTGGACTAGGTATACGTGGAGGATCCTCATAATCCTCTGGATGCACGGCCAATCCAACTTGTCGATAACGCATTAATGCCTGTGTTGTGCTATCAACTAAATCGTCGTTATCACCATAAGGGAAAGCAGCACATTCTTCAACTAATTCTTCTGCCCACTTATCTTCCGTACGCCATACCTGCCCTGCTTCAAATAATGTTGATATAGAATTTACTCTCACATGTTTATCATTACCACGACTAGGTGTGAAGTTTACAACAGGAAGACCAAAGCGCCGTAGTTCTTGGGTCAGGGGTGTTCCACTTGCTTTTGCCTCAATGATTATTGTCTCAGGTTCCCAGTATTGCCATTGTTCTATTGCTTTTGTTTTTAACTCTGGGAAGTCCCATCTGCCTTTCTCCACATCTAGCAAAATTATATTAGGGGTTATCTCATCATGAAGGAATACACCCCATGTTGTAATAGCTGAGAAGTCTGCGGTTTCTTTTTTACTAAAAGCCGTGTCATACGATTGAATGACATGTTGTAATTTAGGCAGCTTAGGCTTATCCCAAATCTTCCAGTACTCTCGTTTGATAATGGAACCCTCTTCCGATGTAGGATTCTGTTGCCACTGTGCATTCCATTTAGCCACGGACAATGAAGCTTTAACCGATTCTAATTCTTCTAGTTTCCAATACTGTGGCCACACAGGTTTTTCATTAGGCATGATAGCAGGAAACTCAATCACGTCCCACTGATCAGCTTTTACATCTGATTGGGCTTTCATCAATTGTCCTGTCAAATCTTTTGTTGACCAACGAGTCATAACAATAACAATCCTGCCTCCTGGTTGAAGACGCTGCCGTGGTCCTGATGTATACCACTCATAAGCATTCTCCATTGCTGTTTCACTTAATGCATCTTGCTCACTGTGGGGATCATCAATAATTAATAAATCGGCACCCCTACCTGTGATGGCTCCACCAACACCTGCGGCGAAATACTCTCCCCCCTTGTTTGTTTCCCATCTTCCTGCAGCTTTAGAATCTTGAGATAATTTAATGTCATCAAAGATATCTTGGAAAGAAGGCTCCTCCATTAAGTTACGAACCTTACGACCGAAACGATAAGAGAGTTCTGCTGTGTGTGTTGTTTGTATAATCTTGAGTTTTGGATTACGGCCCATCATCCATGCGGGAAACAGGAAAGAAGCAAATTCTGATTTTGTATGTCTGGGTGGCATGTTTACGATTAATCGTTTTATCTTCCCCTCCGCCAAGGCTTGAAACTTTTCTGCGATTTGTATGTGGTGGGGTCCCTCTACAAAGTCTGGCCAAACTTGTTTTACAAATTTTAAATAATTTTCTTTAGCTAATTTTTTTAAGTCAAATGTTTTTTTACGAAGTAATAACTTTTTTTGTAATATGTCTAATTCACTCGGACTTAAATTATCAAAATTAGTTAGCCTCTTAAAGGTATTAAGGTCAGCCATCCGATGTTTATACCATAAAGTCTATATGAGTAAAACAGTATATATATACTAAGTATAGTAGTCCTACGGTCTTATTTAGGGGTAGCCCCCTTTTTTATTTTTTCAAATCTCAAAACGAGGAGCATGAGACCCCTACCCTAGTTGATAAGTAAGGGTAAAAAAAAACTGCAAATATGCAGAAAAAAATGTATTTAGCTATTGATTTAATCCCATTAATTCTTATATTAATATAAACATTAAAACAAAAGGGTTTGAATATGTTTATAAAAAAGAATGTTAAACAAAGTATAGGTGCTAAAATGTTTTCTGTTTCATTTGTGAAAGCAGATAAAACAAATAGAACTATGCTTTGTAAGTTACCATCAGCTGATAAATTCTTCAATGGTGGAGAACTTAAAGGAAATAGAGAACATCTACTTGAGGTTATTGATGTTAATCTTTTAAAAAAGAATAAAGACAATCCAAGAAAAGCTTGGAGGTCTATTAATCTAACGACTTTAACAAGTCTTAAAATAGGAGGTATTGAATGGGTAAAGTAAGTTATAATACTATCTTTAAGTTTGAATCAGAATTTGTTAATTCTGATATTGAAATATCTTGGAATGGTTCAAGTACTTTCAATGTCTTTAATAGTAAAGGCAAGGCTATTGATTCTTTTACACACTATAACATTAAAACAATGGCACAAGCCGAGCAAGTGGCTGACGAACATTTTCAAGAACTTGAAGAAGAATTTAAACGAGAACAAGCGATTGATCATGCTGATAGTTGGGAACCAACATTTAGGAGTGATTATTAATTAAACAAAACAAAGCCCCTAATTGTTAGGGGCTTTTAATTCTAATTAGGAGTGATTATGAATAATAACTTAATAAAAAACTTTAAAGAAAATAAATTTTTTGCTGTTGGCAATGATGTTTTTGATATTAATAAAATTGAAAATAATAATTTACATTATTGTAGATTTGGAGGGGGCTTTTCTCAAAAAATTTCAATGGATGATAAACAACTAAACAAAGATTATGTAAGTGGTAAAATTACATTATTGAATAAAATTCCAACTGTTTATCAATCGGCTGAATTATATTTGGATGGATGGTTAGATGATGAAAATCTTGAAGCCTATACTTTAAAGTTTCATAATTGGAATGGTTGGTCACATTGTTATGCACCATTGGAACAAGTAATGAAATTTAATGAGTACCAAAAAAATTCAGAACATGGATTATCAGATGGTTTATATAAAGATACTGATATTTTTAAAATCATTGATAATGATACCATTACCATAAAAGAATATGAAACTTATGAAGCTGACAAGATGGAACTTATAACCATTAAAAGTCATATTATTAATTGCAATAATAAAGAAATAAAAGTTTTTGATTTGATGTCTTGCAATTGGTGTTGGAGTCAAGCTTAACAAATACAAAGCCCCTAATAATTAGGGGCTTTTAATTCTAATTAGGAGTGATTAAAATGATTAAAAAAAACCAAAAACATGAAATTGAAATTAATAAAATCGTTAATTTTATGGATAAAAACAATATTAAAAATGGTTGTGATGAACTATTCCCATATTGGGAAGGCATTGAACATGGGAATATGACCTTTAAACAATTTATTAAAGAGTGGAAAAAAGTTGGTTTTACTTATTGTAGGAGTGATTATGTTTAAATCACATTGGATTATATTATATTTATTTGTTTGTTTAATTATGCTATATATCCCACATTGGATATGATTAGAGTAGCATTCATATTTATTATTGGGTCATTTGTATTAGTACAAATGGCTCATCTATTTTAATTGGGAAGGATCAAGGAATGATTAAATTAATATTAAAAATTATTTTGCCAGGTATTTTCACCAGGCACAAGACTCAAGAAAAAATTAATTATGTTTGGCTTTATATGATGAGTCATCAAAACATAGGAGTAATAGGAGTATGTGCCAGGAATAGGCATAACCTGGTAAAAGGACCTGATAAGATGGGAGGTCTTAATAATTTCTAAAGTCTCAAGAAAAAAAAGCCCTCAGCTGAACACACAAGGGCTTTAAGAATAAGGGGTGTATGATTGCACCCCTTTATTTATAGTATTATAGATTTATCTATTGCATCATCAACAATATCATTCGCTATTTTTAATCTTAATTTTTCTAATAGTTTACTAACAGCCTTCTCACTCTTACCACCAACATTCCATTCATAAATATCATTGAGTGCTAAACCTTTATCACCACAATAATTTTTTCCATTCTTCCAATTGTAAAGAGTGGCAATAGTACCATCAGCAAATTCAAAAGCCCATTCAACATCAGTTTTATGATTGTCACTCATACCCTCATGAGGTGAACCGAATGCCCTTAGTAATTGTTCATAACTAGCTTTGATATAACCTTGTAAGCTAGTGCCATCTGTATTATCAGTTTTTTCCATTTTAACTCCCTTATTAATTAATAGTTGACTATGGGATAATTAGTATATAAAGTCAACATATAATTAACCATAACAAAGGAGTGAATATGGGTAGATATTATAATGGAGATATAGAAGGAAAATTTATGTTCTCTGTTCAATCAAGTATTGATGCAGATTTTTTTGGTAGTGAGGGTTATACCTCATATTTAAATTATCATTTTGATAAAGATGATCACATGACATCAATTGATAAAGGGATTAAAACTTGCAAGATTGAACTAGGAGCTTGGAAGGAAAGCTTGGATAAGTTTTTTAAAAAGAATAATGGTTGGAATGATAAAATGCTTGAGGATCAGATAAATTTATCTCCTGAAAAATCTAAGGGTATTCTTACCTGGTATGCAAGATTAGAACTAGGGGAAAAGATTAAAAAATGTGTAGAAGAAAATGGTTCTTGTTCTTTTGAGGCTGAACTATGAGTAAACCTTTAGATAAAATGTCCACTCAAGAATTAAAACTTGAGTGGGGCAAACGTGCAAAAGATTTTCTAGTTGGTAGAAAAATAGTTGATGTTTACTACCACTCAGAAAAAGAAAATGAAGAAATCTTTGGAGACATGGACGAGAGAACCAATATCAAAATAGTATTTGATAATGGACATTGGATCACAGCAAGTCAAGATGATGAAGGGAATGGTAGTGGGGTTATCTTTACTACCGATCCTAAACTCTCAGTAATCCCCTCTATATAGAGGGGCACTCCCAAAGCTACCAGGTTTTTTACATTCTCCTGGTAGCTGACAGCTAGCAGCTCACCAGGGCACAAGCAGCTTTAAAAAATAACACCAGGCACAAGGATCAAGGACCCGAGCACAAGTCCCAGGTCGCAAGATTTAAATTTAATTAAGAAGTATAGGGCGCAAGGATATCTTTAGTGTACACGCTGCCAGCTTCGTCAAATAGCCCGGCGTCGCTGCCTTTAACGTCCATGAATACAATTGACTTCCAGCCTCGGCCCTGCTTTGGTGATTCCAGGAGCTGAGCTCTAATAGGTCCTAGTCCGTTATCAATTGTATACCATTCATTTTTTTTAAGTAGTTTAGCTTCCATAATTTTTTTCTCCCTTTGTTAAAATTATCTCTTGACATTATCCCATAATATTTTATATGTCAACATAAGAATTAATAAAC
>Ga0209535_1001655_pt1 | contig 15005 bp, 20 predicted proteins | sample LinPmetageLP28_FD_184041 | JGI IMG/M metagenome (GOLD analysis project Ga0209535, IMG submission 184041) | Marine viral communities from the Pacific Ocean - LP-28 (SPAdes) (version 2) | ecosystem: Environmental > Aquatic > Marine > Oceanic | place: Pacific Ocean | collected 2009-08-22 | reverse complement strand
TAAAATTTACGTCTTTATCTAAGAGGTAGCTATATTCCGCTGTGGTGGGATCAATTATAGCCATAGAGGCAACAGCTAAAAAATCAGAGGGCCGTTGTAGATATTGATTTCCCTTAAATACTGTTCCAGTGCTATTTGCTCTGACCTCAGGTATAGTTACGGTTCTAAATATGCGCTGTTCAGCTTGCTGTACAAATGTTGGAATCAAAGAAACAAATGTTGTCTCTTCATTTTCTGTATAATTCTTTATCGCTGCTGTAAGCTCTGTATAATTCATCACTCAGCCTCATTGTATAAGTTGTCGAATATCTGCGTGACATCTAATGTGTAATCTAAATCAGATTTAGAATAATGTACATGCTGTGAAGGCTTGAAGTCTGGTGCGCCCTCGCCCGTTTCAAACCAAGCTGGATGAGTGACCCTGACCCTATTGTTTGGCAGGGCTATTACATTACCCGTCCAAGGCCCAGCATCTAACAATTGCAATACATGAGCCTGTTTGTGCTGCGCTGGATCATCGGCCACATCAGTGTCTGTATAGTCCACAGTGAACATATACTTTGCAGGAAAGAAGTCACCAGCAACCTTAGCCATCCAAGGACAAGGCATAGCCCTGTCTAGGGTGTATACGGAGTGCGTGTGAGAGGGGCAGTCCCAAGGCTGTGCATCATGTACAGGCATACACTCAGGCCACTCAGAGAGCGGCTCATCGGCTACTAGGGCCGTTATGGGCATTCTCGCCCACATAGCCCCACCATGTACGTTCTCATCGTCTGTATCGTCTGCCTCACTGCCTGTGAAGATGACCTGAAAGCTAAGGCACCTATTGGGCATTGTTGTGACAGCTATAGCCATAGCGTGAAGGAACTCGCCGTGGTAACGCTCATGATTGACCGTATACTCACGACGAACCCAACATTTAAAGTGTGGTATGTTTCCTTGTAAGAAAGCCATTTAAGTTCAATTGAACCTTTCTACCCGTTGCGTGTAAATTTTTGAGGACGAGCTGCACCGCTGCCTCTAGCAACACCACCTCTAGACATGGCCTTTACCTTGCCGCCTTTAGCCATGCCTTTTTTCATCATCTTGCCGCCGCCCATCTTTTTGGCTACAGCGCCGCCTTTAGCCATGCCTTTTTTCTTCATCATGCCGCCACCCATCTTCTTAGTGACAGCTCCGCCTTTAGCATAGCCTTTTTTCTTCATGGCACCGCCAGCCTTTTTCTTTGCAACTGAGCCTCCAGATTTAAGTTTCATTCCAAACATTTTGCTCATGCGATCTTTAGCAGCTTTATTTTTTTCAGATGGGGTTGACCCCGCCTTTCCTTCTCTAGCTTCAACCATAGAGTTTTGACGAGCTATAAGTTGCTTCTTACGTCTTGCGGCTTCTTGAGCCTTTGTAAGCTTGCCGCCTTCTTTTTTCTTAGTGACAGCGCCACCCTTTGAGTAACCTTTTTTCTTCATAGCCATGTTCAAGTCTCCTATGGTGTGTTGGACGTATCGTCCGTTAAGCTATACTATTGTTATATTTCCAACCATACCGCTGTGGCTGGTACATTGATATACTAAAGAAGAGTCAGAAGGCTCATGCGGAACGATGAACTGTGTTAAGCCTGTAGTGGAATTATAGTTGTTAGTTACACCCGTTGTGAAAGCAGAACCACCTGACGATACTCTTATCTGCAAAGGATGACTGCCTACATTAGCCGTATTATCTAAAAGATAAGTATGACCTTTGTAGAAAGTAAAGTTTGGATTGTTGCCAGATGTAGCTCCTGGACCAGTAAATGTATAAGCAGTTGATCCGTTTACACCCGCAGTGTATTTAGTCACAGGTCCAGTTGTCTCATCATTTAATCTAACCCATACCCCACCATGCGCAAAATATAACCCGCCTGTTGCGTGAACATGCGCTACTGCGCCATGATATGTACCCGCGCTAGGTAAGTCGCTTAAATTGGCGTAATAAAAAACAATCTTATTGGCTCCAGAACTCACATTAATAAGACCGTTACCGTCTATTATATCTGTAAGAGCAGAGCCGTTTCCAATAGCGGCATATATCTCAGTAAAATTTGCGTTTATTTTAGTTGCACCAGAACGAAGGGTATCCCCATTGCCATCGTTTGCGCTACTTCCTATCCCTACTGCCTGCAAAGTCATGTTCTATCCCTCGTCAAAAGTATCTGTTGTTGAATCTAGCGTAACAGCCGTACTGTCAAATCTTGGAGCGGTTCCCGCAAGCACACCAACAGTACCTACAGAACCAGACGCTACTACACCCGTAACTGAATCGCTCTGTGGAATGGGAGTTTGTATAACTACCGTTCCAATTTGACCATTTATTTCAATATCACCACCGACAGGATTCCAGCCGAACACTCCACGACTATCCTCAAATCTATCTGGCCTTGGATTTCTTAGAGATTGTGGGTCAAATATTTTCAACCGTCCTAAGAAGTTTTGAGGCTGATCGCCATCCCATACATCAGGCCCAACTAGAAATCCCGTAGGTGCGCCGTTGCTGTATTCTTCCTTCAGCTCATGCAGAGGGTATCTGAAACCTGTCTTGTCGCAGAAGCCAAATGCGTATTTACCCTTTGCAAAAGACATTTAGCCCCCAGTAACAAATGTGTTGAAAGGAACGAACTTGATAGATGCTGTTTCTGTATCTTCATTAGCAGCAAGTTGAAACTGAAACTCATACTCTTGCTTTAGAGCTGGTGCCATACTCATCGCCTGAGGTTTCTTCTGAGCTATGTAATAGGCTAGACCAGCCACCAGAGCGGGTATAAAGCGCGGTGGGATGGCAGCAGACCCTGATATGCCTGATGACAGGCCATCTATCCCAACAAGCCTGTAATAGGCCACTGTATAGGTCGTTGTGCCGTCTGGAACGGGCCATAGAGTAAACTTAGTCTCAGTTGACTCCCTTTGCACATAAATCTGCGTAGGACGCCCTGTGGTGTTCTTATTTGTCTGCTGTGCGTATGTAGCTACACTGGACCTCTCAAGGGATGTATCAACTTGATTGGTGCCTGTTCCTGTTCGCAATTGATGCTCTATGAGGTCTATAGTGTCAGAAGGCATTGTATATGTCGCTGTGCCAGCGGTTAGAGGTAATGTGCCAGCGGATATCGTAAATAAATTTAGACCTCGGTTTTGCCACTCCAAAGTAAGAATGTTTAAACTGCGGCGTATAGTTCTTAAATCATAACCAGAACGCATCTCAAGGCCAACGCGCTCATACGCTTCTTCAAATAACTCTGCTAGGTCTGGAACTACAACAGTCATGGCTTCTTCGCTTTCTTTCTACGCTTTCCGCTTGCGGTGGTAGACCATTTCACCCTCTTGGGTCCAGTTTTCTTAGATGCTTCAGACTTGCTTATCTTAGATGCTACCTTCTTAGGTCTACATGCAGGGTAACTTCTCTTCTCACCCTTTGACCTTCCGCAAGGCTTGCCTGTCTTTACATCCTTCCACTCTTCACCAAACCATTTGCCAAGGCCACCCTTAGCACTAGGCTTTTTTGCTTTTGCTTTTGCTTTTGCCACTTGACGCTACCTTGTTATTGCCGCCAGACCAACCGCCGCCTTTAGATTTGTACCACTTGGATGCCCAAGCATTAGCATATGCGCTAGGATAAACATCAAATTTCTTTTTTGCAGCCGACTTTGCCCTAGACCATAGTGCAGAATTATTAGGCTTTGCGTTTGCCATTTTATCCCTTCCTCTTTTTTTGATAATTTTTACTTCTGTTCTTAGACCTAGATTCTACTGTAACACCATCTGAATTAGACCCACCCCTGCTTAGGGCTACTCTATGGCTTATGTCTTTACCTTCGCGTTTATCAGCTTTTCCATTGCCGTTACGATCAGCACTTGTGCTGTCCATTTTCCTTCTAGCCCGTTGGCGCTCCATTCTATCTGAATGTTCGCCTCTGGCTTTTTGGGTTCTGTACTCTTGTTTGTAGTCTCTGACCCGACCCTTCATTAGACCATACGGCCCTTTGTCTTGCCAGATCGACAGATACCATCGCCTCTTCCAGCTTTTGAAACACCGCCACCAGCGTTCATCATTGTGGGCGATATAACCTTTGTGGAATAATCGCTTCCAACACTGGGAGTGCCATCGGCACCAGCGGCACCAGCGGCACCAGCGGCAGCTAATCGTTTTTTCTTTTGACGAGAGTTGATAGCACCAAATAATGGGCTAACCATTCCTATGCCGCCAAGTTTTCCGTCTTTTAATTTATCTGCCATTTTAGCTACTAAGATTCCCATCAGTATTACACCTTTTTATTAACAATGCGTTTAAGTACTTTGGCTTGACTTGCGTGAAGCTTAGAGGCTTTTTTTAACCCCTTAACAACTTTTTTAATTTTTTTCTTATTGCCTTTAGTGACCATCAGCATTTCCATCTTTTTCTAGCCTGTCTTAAACGACTATTCGGGTCTTTTGCTGCCTTAGGGAACTGCTTCATTTGTCCAGCAGAACGAGCGCAGAATGACTTACGTCTTTTAGCGTCCTTACTGCCCTTCTTGACTGTACCCGTAACAGCAGTTTTTAATTTAGACCCAGGATTCTTTTTTCTATAAGCGGCAACACCCGCTTTAGTCATCCCCGCCCCAGATTTAGTGGGACGGAAATTCTTCTTGTTACGCTTCGGCATCTCACCCTTTGAAGCCATAACGGTTTACTCTATGAGCAGGGTCATTACATTGCCAGTGCCTGTGAAAGCAGAGACAAAACAACCATTATCAGCAAGTATTCCATCATTAGGGATATATACATCATTCCAACCTACAGGCAGGGTTAGCTGAAGTATAATCTCGCCCGTAGCACTGCCACTACGAATGGTAAAAGCACAGGCAGCGGCAGCGTTTATTAGAACGCCTTGCAACCTGCCTCTTGATGGGCCTACGAGACCCGCAGCAAATCCCGCCACGGCTACGTTAAAGGCTCTGACCTCTTGACCAGCCATTTACTTACTCCTTATGGAAGGACGGGTGTATTAAACGCTTGTGCGTACATTACTGTAATGCGAACAGAACCTGCGTTAGTAGCAGCAGAAGACGTTACAGTTAAACGCTTGTCTGAAGTTCCAATGTCACCCCATTCCAAGGTTCCGCCGCCGCCAATGCCTAGAGCCTTGATGCCAACAGTAGTACCTGATGCTACAGCGTTAATAATTGTATTGGCGTTACCACCCACTTCGCCAACGCTGATGTTGGTAGTGGTGTTAGCCGCAGCCACAAGATCAATGATGCAGTTAACGATCTTGGAGTTAGCAGGGATAACAATGTTTGTTACAACCGCCCCAAGAGCGCCACCAGCTAGGCTCTGCACTGTGTCTTGACACATTACAACATAGCCCACGTTGGCGATATCAGTGCCTATGGTGGTTCCATTTGTGGTTTTGATAGTACCAGCCCGAATCGGACCTGAAAAAGTAGTCGTACCCATGTTAATCTCCTGTCTGGGTTAAGTCAGATACTCAATGCATCTGTCAGGGACAGGATAACAATACAATAGATTATAAAAAAAAGAAAGGGCGCTTTGCAGTGCGAAACCTGACCAGCGCCCCTTCAGTTTAGTTCAATTGAACTTAAACACCCGGTGATCCGTAGATACCAAGTGGATCAGAAACACCGAAGCTGTAACGCTCCCGTGCTTTATAGCGAACATTGCCCGTATCAAAGTCACCGTCCATAGACGTTGTCATTGGTGTACGTTCAAAGTGCTTCATCCCATTAGGAATGTCTGTGGTAATGAAGAACGCATCTGCGTCTGTCAGGTAGTGATTGACAGTATAACCCTCTGGAATGGACCCATTGGAGTTAATTGCGTTGATGTCGTTGTCAGCAGTACCGACACGCAGGGATGTTTCCAGCAAACGAGTTGCAACAAACTGAAGCGCAGGCGGAATAATGAGCTTCCGTGGACGCGCAGCAATCAACAGGCCACGTTCATCAACGTAACCAGCAATGTCGATAACTGCTTGCTCAAGGGAGGTTTCATTTAAATCCACGTTAACCGCTGGGCGGTTTGAGTTTGTGGTCCCAGAAACTGTAGGGTGCGCTGTGTTGAACAGTGTGACGCCATCACCAGAGTTGAAGGTGGCGAAACCTGTGTTCAGCAGAGCTGCCGCTTTGGTCTGCTTGGTGTAAGCCATAGCCCGTGCGAGAGCTTTGGTGTACCGAGCGGAAAGCGAATCATACAGGTTGTCTTCCATTGCTTCTTCAGTAATGGAAAAGCCCATAGCGATAGTTTCATGGGTATAACGAGCAGTAAATGATTCCTGACCGTTGTCGTATGCAATTGCGCTGCCTTCGTTTTTAACGGGGGCAGAGCCGAAACCTGAAAGTTTTACTTCTTCTTCAAAACTACGGTCTGAAGATTCAGTGTCATAAATTTCAGCATGTTCATTGTCATACTTACCATATTCCAAGCCAAACAAAGCATTGATACCTGGAAGTAGCTCTTTAAGGAGCTGGGCGCGAGAAATAGCCATTGATTATCTCCTTACAGGCCAAGACCAGCGGTGTACGCATGAGACGAAGGATTGAACTTAACAATCACATCGGTAAATGCGTCACCCACGGTTGAGTCTGGTGCGTTAACGAAATCTACGAGCTTAAAAGCAATCGTAGCGGTGGTGTTAGCGGTAGCTACATCCAGAGAGATTCTGGAATTGCCGTTGGCTGTATCTGGTGCTGTCTGATTGATAGCAAAGTTGCTATGCATCAGAGTTTGCGCCACGGCAGCGTCAGCTTGAATTTGGAACAACGCATTAGGGTCATCACAAATATAAGCTTGTGCATCAGCGGCAACTTGACCAGCAGGCCACTGATTGTTCTGAAGAAATCCACTAACAGAGTCAGTGTATGAACAGCCAAGGAAGATGCCAACAGTCCCAGCAGGGAATGCAGCAGCGTTTGTACCAACCTGAGTGACCTTTGTGATGGTGCCATTCGCGGCTACCTGCACAATGTCGCCGTTGGCGATAGCGGTGTTGAACCCAGAAGTAATGGGTAATTGGCGTGTGGACCCAGAGAAGGGCCGACCACCAATGGCATTAATGGGGCGCAAACCGTATGGGCTAGATGTAAGGGCCATTTTAGGCTCTCCTTCTATTACGATTTTGGTTCAATTGAACCTTTCTAAGCAAGTCAGGACTTGCCAAATGAGGTGCGCGAGGAACGCTCTGAGTTTAACACAGGCATCCTCGGATCGGATTCGCGCATAAAGTTTCTATCCACTGATTCCATTTGATTCTTTGCAGTGTATAGCTGACCTTCTTCACGATTGTTTGCTTTTTCAGTTGGAATGCTACACAGTAGCAAGCCACCAACTTCAACATTATCTTTGAACCTAGAATCTATGTCAGACATGATGTGAAGTTCAGGATACTCAGAAGCTAAAACAGGGGTATAACCCTCTCTGAATCGAGATGACACGTTTGTGTTGTCTGCATTACCCAATGTAGATGTGCGAACATAGCGGAACTCTAATCCATCTCTAGGTTCGGGGGTTGGAAGCATACTTTGACGTGTCCACGGCTTTATACGCTCGGACATTTCGCGAGTTTCAGATTCCCGTGGTTTCTTTGATTCAGCCATTTCTTGACTCCTTGAGTGCTTGCGCTGCGTACTGTTCATTCGTTAGACCAAGCCTCTTAGCGAGAGACGCTTGAGATGGTGACAGTGTCACCGTGCGTGATTTATTTGTGCTACGGTTGGCAGGGGCAACCACGTTACCCGTTTTACGGGAGGTTACAACATTGTGTTTGTTTTCTCCAGTATTAAATTTATCAGGAAATTGAGCCTTCATGGCATCGTCAATTTGCCTGTAATAATCATCGCTACCAACAGCAACTCCGTTGGTGGCAAGTTCTTCATGAACTCCAAAGGCAAAGCCTGTCATTCTCTTGTCAGGTCCAAACCAAGTGTTCCTCTCAGACCAGTCTTTTGTTCTTTGATCTGGTTCTTGAACTGCTTCTTGAGATGGTTGAAGTTTAAACTCTGAAGTTGGTCGCTGTTGAGGTTTCATCCTCTGAACACGATACTCTTCATTGCTTATAGCATTTAAAGTTTCTTGAGCAGCAATGATAGCATCTGAGTCACCAAGGTCGTAGGCCTCCTTGTATGCAGCCTTTGCTTGAGCTTTATCTGCTGTAATTCTGCGTTTTGCTTGATCGACTATAACGCCTTCGCCTTGCTCCAGCGTTTTCTTTAATCGCTCATTCTCTTCGTGAATTGTCTTGGCGTAATTAACGGCCTCTTCACGAATTTTAATGGCCTCTATCTTATGCCTTTCGGCTTCCTTGATATCAAAGGTCATTTTCTTAATGCGCTTTTGCACACCAGCACTATACCCAGCTATCTCTGTTTCTGTAGGTATTTCAGATGAAACTTCCTCAGAAGTCTTGGGAGAATCAAAGTCTTCATCATCAGAGATTTCAACTTCGATTGAGTCAGTATCTTCCAATGCGCCTATTACTGTCTCGTTTTCACCTTCAAGGTCTAAAGCTTTATTGGTCATACTCTTGTATACCCCCGTGGGTCATCTACTACTGCTTCAACTGTGTCATCATTAATGATCCTAAATTCTTTCCCGTGAATTTTAAAACGGGTTCCAGAATATGATCTAAAAATAATAAAGTCGCCCTCTTGGCACCAAGGGCCATCTGGAAATCGGCTTTTGTCTGAGTAGGCTGATTCACCAACCTTCATAACAAATCCAATAATAGATGCTGTTTCTTCAGAGTTTTTGAGTTCATCTGGCATGAAAACGCCACCTTCTGTGGTGTCTTCTATATCAGGCATTGCTATTAATACTTTATAGCCTGAAGGTATTGGGAGTTTTTTGAGAGTCTTTTCTGATACTTCTGTTTCTGCGTACATTTCTTGCTTCCTTGCAGTGACTTTAGGCTCACAGTACCTTGCGTGGGACTACCACGATGTTTCATCGTTAGAATAAAAAAAAACAACTATCAACACTAACTCTCTAAAAATCTTTTCTCCAGCTCTTCTAACTCTGACATTATGTGTTGATATGCTTTGTAGGAGCCTACGGAAGTGCAATAGCTGTTATAGTCTGATGCACCCCCATAAGTTAGATGATACTTGATATCATCCATCTGGCCTTTGATTTCCTTGGTTAGCAGTGTCAGGATCGTTTCTTCCATTTTCTAATCTATCCCTTTCAGAGATTTCTGTTTCCAGTAAGGTCTTTGCTACACTCAAGCTAAGGTCAACGCCTTCTTTCTTGGTTTTGGCCTCAGCCTGACTAAGTTCTATACCAGCCTTTAATCCAATTTGTGCGCTGACACGCTTGTTCTCAGATTCAAGCTTTGCTGCTTCAAGCTGCAACTTTCCAGAGTCGAAGTTTATTTTGTGCTTCAGCTCCTGTTCCTTTATCGCCAGCTCTTTCTGCTGTATCTGAGTTAAAGGATCGTTCTGCTGACGTTGATTTTCTTTTTGTTTTGCCTCTGCTTGATCTTTCTTCAGAAGCTTGTCTGCCGCCATAGCGGTCAAACGAGACAGCTCTACCTCTGCATCCTCAGGGAGAACTGTGTCTATGCTAGGCATTTCCACGCCGAGGTTCTTCTGTATCTCCACTCTGTACTGCATCGCTACGTGTTCGGTCACATGAGTAGCCATAGCGGCCTGTATAGCTGGAGCAAACGGGCTTTGACCTACAATCTGACGTAGCTTGGGGTCTTCCATTGCCGCCATGTGGACCTGAATATGTGCCTCATGATCTTGGTACATAAAGGCCTTTACAGGCTCTTGCTTCAACATAGCCATGTTCTCTGTTACTGGGTCCATTGGCTTGATGTCATCTGGTAGCTTAATGATGTCACCAGCGTCCTGAATGCCCAGAACCTCCAACATCTGACGGTGTAACTTGCCCATGTCATACAATTGAGGTGCCTGTTGCGCTAACTGTAGCGCGGCTTGGTACTGCATAACCCTTTGAGCCATAGTAGATGCGTTGGGGTCAGACACAGGTACAACATCAACACGTCCATCGAAGTCATCGATGCGGCTAAAGTCACCGTCCATCTCGTATGCATAGTCTTCTGGCATATAGTCACGGATAATACGCGACAATAAACGAAGTTCTGTCTTCATTGATGCGTGTATACGGGCCTGTACCCCAGACATAACCTTCATAGAGCGTTCCATTAGGGCCAAAGTGGTCCCAACGGGTGCCTGAGGGTTCATATCTCCTACTTGTACGTCTGCAACCGATCCAATGCGGCGTCCTTCTTCAACAACGTTTCCAAGTAAAGCGTAGAGTACGCTTGATGGCTCTTTGTACGGGATAAAAGTGATTGAGTCGCGTATTGCGCCACCTGGTACGTCCACATCCCTAAATTCACCTGGCATGAGAGGCGAATCGTCGCCTTTGATGCGTAAACCCCTAGCCTTGAGGCCAGCAGGTAGATTCGACAACGTGCCAGCGTCAATAAGCTGGCGAAGTATTGAAGTCGCAGATTTAGCCAGACCCCCAATGAGGTGAATAAGTCCCGTACCGTAGAACCCAAGTCCTGGAAGGTATCGGTAATGAGTGAAGTGTTGAATTTTCTTTTTCTTATTGTCATCTTCTTCCCAGTTTGCTCTGATTGATAGTATCGTTCTGGACGATTTGTCGATAGTTATGACGTATGGACGAGCTATACCGTCTGGGTCATCGAAATCCTCTGGCATATTGAGGTTAACATGCATCTCAAGGATGGTATGACGGTCATCATCAGACATAACGGTGCTTTCACCGTCTAATTCATCGTACTTTTCTTGAATATCGGAGTAATCAGGCTCTGCACTAGGCAGCTCAACATCACGATAGAAACCATTTACCTGAAGTTCCAATATTTCATTGGGTGTTTTCTTCATAACATGGGTGTAACGTGGACATGCCATCATATCTGTGGCACCGTAGGACGCAACAAAGTCTTCTGCTGGCACAAACATGGCGCAAGGGCGCTCCATGATGGGGTCATAATAGACCTTCTTGAACGCAGAACCTGCAATAGGAAGCTTGAACAGCATTTGCTCAGTCTCATCTCTATATTCGGTCATTTCTTCCGTCAGCATGTAGTTGAGTTCTTTTTCTACGCGCTGGGATTGCTCATACTTCTCTGGCGTGAGCTTACCAAGTATCTTAGTCCTTACTGGCCCAGAGGCTGGGAATAGCTCACCCATAGCCTGTGCCTGAAAGCGAACCACTGCTTCAGTCATAATTGGGTGAAACACACCAGACGCACCAGCCCAAGGTTGTTGACGGTCTTCAACCTTCATTCCCAACAGGTCTAAGCCTTTAACATAGGCCCTAGCCCAATCCTTTCTGGATTCACGGTCAGCTTCAAAATCAGAAACCAACTCGGATGCCATTGATTCAAGGTCTGACTCATCTATAAACTCGGATAGGTTGCTGTCATGCTGAACCTCAACCTCTTCCTCGTCCATACCACCCGTAAAATCAACGACAACACTGCCGTCATCTTGCTCAAATGATATAGCGTCAGGGTTAAGAACCTGAACCTCAACCTGAACCTCTCCTTCATTTTCTGCAACATCAACGTCAGAAGGGTCTAAAGGTTTGGTAATAGCCATATCGTCATCTCCAGTTTTGGTTCAATTGAACTTTTACACCAAAAGGCGTAAAATATAAAGCCCTAGTAGTAACTGACAGGGCGTTGGTACTTAGGCTCATCATCCCAATCATCTGTCGGGGTTCTAATCCATCCACCCTGTCTAAACCTCATGAGTGCCTGTGATGTACTATCAACGTAGTCATCATGGTCACCAGAGGGAAATGCAGCACATTCTTCAATGATCTCTTCAGCCCATCTCGTAGGTGGGTGCCAAATCATTCCGCTGGCAAAAAGATCAGTTATAGAGTTAACCCTAGCAATCTTGTCCTGACCCCTAGATGGCGTGAACTCTGTCACTGGCAGACCCATGTTGCGAAGCTCAAAGATCAACGGCGCACCAGACGCCTTTTTCTCCACTACCAACTGATCAGGTTCAAACTCCCAGTACTTGTCATAGGCAGCTACCTTCAACTCAGGAAACTCTAACTTCTCTTTGTATCCATCCAATAGGATAACATTGGGCATCATCTTACCATCATCGTCAGGGTGGTAGAATATACCCCATGTAGTACAGGCACTATAGTCCGATCTTTGCGTCTTCAAGAATGCCGTATCCCAAGATTGAATGATGGCCTCGCACTGAGGTGGCTCTGGCTTCTCCCACTCCTTCCACCACTCGCGCTTGATTAACGCACCCTCCTCTGATGTCGGGTCTTGCTGGTACTGTGCAGACCACTTGGAGACAGGTATCTCGGCCTTTATCTCTTCAAGCTCTTCTAAAGACCAAAACTCAGGCCACAGTGGTGCGCCAGATGGCATGATAGCTGGAAGCTCAATCACCTCCCACTCACTCGTACCAACCTTGTTCATCTGGGTCTTCATTATCTGACCCGTCAAATCACGCTTGCCCCAACGGGTCATAACAATAATTATGGCACCTCCTGGTTGTAAACGCTGACGAGGGCCAGAGGTATACCATTCATAAACCTTGTCATAAACTTCTGGGTTATACTGCGCCTGTGAGGCATCCTGTTCGCTGTGAGGATCGTCAACGACAAAAACGTCAGCACCCTTACCAGTTACAGCACCACCAACACCAATAGCAAAGTAATCACCACGCTTGTTCGTGTTCCATCTACCAGCAGCCTTACTATCACTGGACAAATCAACGCCCTTAAATACCTTTTGAAAGTCTTCACTCTGAATAAGGTTACGAACCTTACGACCAAACCCGACAGCTAAGTCAGCAGTGTGAGCGGTCTGAATTATCTTCTTCTCTGGATACTGACCTAAGAACCAAGCTGGAAACAAATAAGACGCAAACTCCGACTTGGTATGTCTAGGAGGCATGTTGATAATCAAACGCTTTAACTCGCCCCTAGCAACACGTTCAAAAGCATCAGCCATTACCTCATGGTGATGACCGTGAATGAAGCTAGGCCACATACGCTTAACAAAAGGAAGAAACTCCTCTCTCGCGCCCTGTAAACTCTCAGCTTCTTCTAACGCTTCCAAATCCTTCAGCAGCTCAACCTGTTCATGCACAGGCACATTTGAAAGCTTAGATAAGATATGATCGTACTTACCCAAAATATGTCTCCCCTATAGTATTATATATTATATATATAACTACAGTAATAGCTCTTTACTGTAATCAGTAATATTTCTCTAGAGTAAATACTCTAACTAGACTGACAGGCTTTTGCGCCTACCAGATATGAAATCAATAGATAAATCAGGCTTAAATAGTATTTGCCCTGGACTTTTCATTTTATTTTTTTGTAATTTTTTTTGTAAAATTTTTAGGCCCGAAAAGGTTGGTAACTTATCCGTCCAAAAGGGGTCCGTACTATTTGGGGGAAATTGGTAATCGTTTGAGCGAAACTGTATGTATGTGATCTCGCGTGGACGTGCGCGTGTGAGGGGGGTCGGGGGTGGGTGGGGGTGCCTCGCGCGCGTTCTTTAAACTCATTCGCATGCGCGGTGCGCGTTCCTTTCTATGGAAAAGAAAAGCCTTCTGTCAGGGCGTGACAGGCGGGTCAGGGCAGTGAGGGTGCCGACAGGATCAGGTCAGGCACCACATGCCCACACAGGCAGTGTCAGGCCCCACTGACATGCAGGGCGCGACCCGTCAGGCGTTAGGTGCAAGTGAACTTAACTGAGCTGGTCACTGATACCGTGATAGCTTGGCCTCAATCGCTTCCCTGATGTCAGACGCTGACCGCTCGGCTGTAACGTCCTCGGTCTCAACCTTGTCGATCCACAGCCCGACACTCTTGCCCAGCAACTCCAACGCTCGGACACGGGCACCGTCTTGGATGTCGGTATCCATTGCCAGATCGGTGAGCTGTTTCAAAACTGTGTCACCCCTCGCGGCCCCCTGCATACGGCGTTGCGCTTCCATATCCCGCTGCAGTGCCTCAATCCTAATGGACACCTTAGGGCTAGCTGCTAGCTTGCTGGCCTCAACGTGTACGCTGGCTGTAGTCATCCCCGCTGCATTGTAACATGACCGATACGCATCGCTGAAGCATTGCCCCGACATCACGGCATGGCAGAACGCCTCTTGCTTATCAGTGAGGCCCTGATGTCTCGGTGAGGACTTGCCTCTAGTCCTATTGGTGCCTGTAGCTCTGCCCACTGAAGCTTTGCTGATTGGCACCACCTTATCATTGTCTGTTTTGTCCTTGGTCATCTGTTTACTCCCCTATGTGAATATCTGTCATATGTCGCTGCGCTTGGCATTCGGGCGCGGCCCTTCACCTGTGATCATATCAGGCACCTCTGGGCCTGTCCACTTCATGAAAAGCGACAAGCAGCTTGCACTTTTTTCACCGTGAGGAAACTATTTTGAATGTACTTACCACTAATCACCTACTTCAATAATAAATTTTCAATATAATAGTGAATGAAATCAACGCACTGTAAATTAATTAGGTGCAATTGCACCAAATTGTTAAAATAGGGGTTTTAATTACCGTTCTTATGTGGGACAAGGATGACAGACGCAGGGAGGGCAGGGGCCTAAGGGCCTCCCCCCGAACTAGCTCACCGCCAGATGGTCCAACGCCGCGCAGAGCAATTTGGACATAGCGACACCCGCGCTAACACAAGGGTAGGCCACTCAGGCCGAGCGTCTCATAGTCCCGACACGGTGATGTTGGATAAATGGCTGGTTTTGAGCGTCTGGGGGAGAGAAAATCCTCGGATGAATACAGGGATGATCACACCGATTGGAAGGCGGTCTGGCACTCTGAGACGACTAAGGGAATGCGTTAAAAATCTCAACCGCTGACACTCGGATACTGACCATGTCATGTTGACCCGATAGACCACTTCAATTCGGGGAAAAGTGTGAAGTAAGGTTGACCACCTGCACAGTGCGAACGGTCAAAGATTTC
>Ga0209535_1001653_pt1 | contig 15027 bp, 16 predicted proteins | sample LinPmetageLP28_FD_184041 | JGI IMG/M metagenome (GOLD analysis project Ga0209535, IMG submission 184041) | Marine viral communities from the Pacific Ocean - LP-28 (SPAdes) (version 2) | ecosystem: Environmental > Aquatic > Marine > Oceanic | place: Pacific Ocean | collected 2009-08-22 | reverse complement strand
CATCAATGTCCAAGACCGCTTGCTTTTGTTGTTTTAAATCTTGGACTAAAAGGTTTTCTAATGTTGGCCCATTTGGCCCTATAACTATGCCCTCTGCCCCCGGAACTTCACTAGCTTTAGTGTATTTATCAATGTTTGCGTCAAGCTGTTCTAGAACACGCAGTTTTGCTGTTTCAGCTTGATTTATTATTGCACTGTCCGATTTGCTAAAACTGCCTGTCAATTTTTGCATTTGAGATGCAATGCTCATAATAGCGTTATATGACGGCGGTGCAGCTTCAGCAGCAGCCGTGTCACCTAAATCCTCAAACGGCTTTCCTTTATAATTTAACTTAGACTTGCCACGCAATGTTTGTGCAAACGCTACACCATCACGATAAAACTTGGCTATATCCTCACTATCAGTGAAATACAGTCCTTGCCCAAATGCTTGTGCGCCCTCACCAGTGCCGATCATTTCCAGTCTAAACTCATCAAAGTCTGCGCCAGAGCCATGAAAGGCTATGATGCCGGGTTCAGTTTCTGTCGGCGGTACAATGGACACAGGGTTTTCAGCCGTTGGCGGCTCAAACTTGCCAGTCTCAAAATACCGTGCCTGTGCTTGTGCCATCGCATCGCCAGCGGAATCATTCGGATCGCGCCGTGCAGCTCGGCCAGCGGCAGATATAGCAGCATCAACGGCTGGCATTGGGTCAGCCCCGGCAGTCAGCGTCACTCCGGTGTCAGCGTCACGTTCAGCAATGCGAGCATCAGCTGCTTGGCCGGCCTCATCAAATAAATCGCGTATTGCCGGCGCTGCTTTTTGCGCGCCTTTGACAATGCCCTCACCGGCAGCAACTACGGCTGGTCCGGCAACAGCGCCTATGCCCGTTGATAATGCGACTTGCCCCGCGTCAATTTCATCTTGCATACCGGCTTCAACTGCGATTTCTTGCGTGAAATAGTCATAGAGCCCCGTATATCCACCGCCCTCTATAGAAGCTATGGCGTATGGATTAGTAATGCCTTTTTTTAATAATTCCTTGAAGCCCTGCTTGGTAGTTTGCTTAACGCCGGCCCTGCCAAGAAACCCAAGCCCTAATGTGCCAACGCTAGCATAGGTTGTGGGGTCAGTTGATAAGCCTTTGGCAAAGCGCTTTGCGCCGTTCCAGCTAAACATGGGCAGCTTGCCATATTCTGACTGCAAGTGATAGAGAGCCATTTTGGTGCGCTCATCAGCCCCTTGCAGTTTGGCTATGTTGTAGCCCATCTGGCTAAAGTTATGCTCTAGTTGACCATAAAACTCGACGCCAAACCGACCATAGTCCTGTTCATTCTCTGGCGCTTTTACTGTGATAGAGTTGACGCCATCATACATGGAATCATATATAACTTTGCTAGCAGCTGCCCAGACCTGGCCGCGCTCAGAATCCACATCGATTAGCTCATCTTCTTGCAGCTCTTCAGTCTTAGGCACATTCTGGACATTGTTCTTAACAATATAACCGGCATCAATATCTATTGGTGATTGTTCTTTTAGATACTTTGTGTAAGCGCTAGCCTCAGCTTTACGCCCCATATTGCGGTCAACATATGGCTTGATAATGTCCATTAATCAGGGTTCCTCAAATCGTTCTGTTGATCACGCAATGAATTGCGGTTGAATATGCTCCAGTTACCGAACCAGCTGCCTCTGGGTGTGTCGCCGTCTTGGGGCTCCCCAACGACTGCTGCTTCTTGTATTTTTTCTATTTCAACAATAATCAAATCTAATGTTTCGAACTCCAGAGCTTTTTCTAGATGGCTCATATCTGGTTCGTTCTGTATTGACTGACGGGCAGCAGCAACGCTTTCTCTCGTCCATGTTTCCGGGGTTTCGCCGTTAAAGAAACGTTGGAGAAAAGAAGCCGGCGCCAAGAAATTGATATTGGCTTTCCTTGCTCTGACAAATTGTTCTGCAACTTCCAAATAGGCATCTCTAGGTTTTAGAGGTCCGTCGGGGTTAAGCACCAGGCGTCTATAGGTATCCTCAGCATCAAGCTGCCTTTTTATTTCATCTGCGCCAACTCCAATGCCAGATAAACGAAAAGCGGTTTGTCCTGTCAGATCATTCAACTGGTTCTGGTAAAACTTTATGTCGCCGCTCTCTCTTGTGTTGGCTTTTTTGCTGTCGCCATATTTTTGTAAGTTTATCGCATCGTTTAGCGGAACCTTGCCACCAGCGCCGATTTTTCCGTCTAAGCGGTCAAGCTGTTCGTCTATTTCGTCTGGAGTTTCCGCATCACCAATCTTGTCAAAAATATCAAGTATCAAGGCCGGATCGCGTTGTTCAGCATCTTCATCATTAAGCAAGCCAGTAAGTAGCTTTGCTGTCGTTTCGTTTATCTGATCTAAAGCTAATGCCTCAGCTATTTCTAATGGCCTCGGTAATTGAGCTTTATAAGTGGGGTTATCAGGCTCAGCCTTGAATTTTTGTATCTTTGCAAGCAATGCACGGGCAGTGGTTTTGTGGCGCTTAGTTTGGTCGCGCTTGTCTGTTTTTTCCCGTTTTTCTGCATTAGCTACTTGTCTTCTACGCAGAGCTTGCGCCAAATCAACGGCCTGTTTTAAATGGGTGTCACGATCTTCCTGTTTTAAATTTGTAAAATTTCTAGGATCACCAATGTCTTGCACAATCTGATCTGCTTGGCCTGGGTCATCAGATGCATCTGCGGCTGTTAATCTGCCTCTTACATCAGACCTATCAAGGCGCTGTTTAAAATTCTGGGTATACTGAAATGCTTGCACTTCAGTTAAATAACGACGCTCAGCCATGTTGTCGAATATGCCAGTAACTTGATTACCGCCAGCATCCACACCACCAAATAATTTTAGCAAGGCATTTGTTTTTTTGTTTGCGCCACCTGTCGCCGCGTCTTGAAAAAGAAGCTCGGCGGCTTGTAATTCTGTTGCTTTATTCGCGTCTATTTCTCTGTTTCTTGCGTCCTGATAGACGGACACGCGCTCTTGCAGAGCTTCTTGCGTTGCTGAGGACATAAAGCGCTTACGCACGACAGAGCTGTTAATATCTAATCCAAGCCCATCCCTTATTTCTTTAGCCCTTGCATCATAGCTTTTTACAGCATTGCCATTCCTTATGCCCCCTTCCATAACCAGCGTGGGGTCTTGCGTTGACATTTCGACTTGCAGCTCTTGCAAGGCAATTTTGTACTGATTTTCTTTTGCTGTAAGCTCGCTCTTCCGGCGTTCCTTGACCTCATTAACAACATAGGTTTCAGCAGCGCTAGCCAGTGTTGACAGACCTCTCAGGCCAGCTGACAAGGCATTGGGGTCAGCTCGTACAGAAAACGCTGTTGCCCCGGTTTTGCTAGTACGAGCTGTTTGTTTTGTGTAGGTCGGAACTCTCATCATGCACCCGCTGAGTTGATTGCTGATCCGGTTTGTATCAAGCTAGCAAACGCGCGCGCTTTGCCCTCAGTAGCGGCAGATTTACCGTACATACGATTAAGCTGGCCCTGCATTTTTTCTTGTACGCCTGATTCTCTGATTTCTTGCGCGCCGACAGCTGCGTTATATCTGCGTGTGGCAACCTCTTCGTCAGCCTCTTGCGCGCTCGCCAGCATGACTTTTAACGGCGTTCCTTCTTCTGCAAGCCAACCATTGTAACGAAAGGCTTGCGCTTGTGCATCGCGCAAATCTGCGTATTGCTCACGAAACTCGGTAATTTCTAATTCACTTTGAAACTCTGCTTGTTCAGCCTGTTGCTCGAAAGCCAGCGCATTGCGCTCATTAATATCGCTATTGTAGTTAAAAGCAGCCTGTTTTTGCTGACCCGCCTGATATTCAAATAAGAAGCCCATTTATCGCACCCATGCCACTCGTAAATAATCCATTGCTTCTGGTCCGTACTTACGCATCAGACCTTCAGTTTCAAAACCCATAAAGTTTGCAAACCTGATTGCCGCCGGCCAGTCTGCTTTGCAGACCGCTTGCACCCGCCATAGGTCGTTTTCATCCACAACTTTTTTCATCACGTCTGTTTTGGCAAACCTGATAAATGGTTTTGGATATTGATGTATCTTGCTCGACGCGATAAACCACGCCTCGCCTACGCCAGGCCACATATTAACAATGCCGGCACAACAGATAATGTGACCGTTTTCTATAAGCGTGTATGACCAGCCAGGCTGTTGCAGCTCGCTTGCCCATTCGCGCATATAGCCAATGTTTTTAATTGCCCCATCATTTAAATCATCATCCATCAATTCGTACAGATGGGCTGGGTCGTAATCTACAATCCTCACTGGTCGTAAGTTATCAGTCGGGGGAACACCCCTATAATGGTTAACGGTAGCGGCTGATCCTGTTGCACGACAATAAAGCCGTCAGTATCAAACCCGCCCCTAAACTCTATCTCCTTATCACCACTAAAAAGCGGGATTGCCACATCCATGCGCTGGGCAGACGATCTGAATGGTATGCGGTCCAGCTCTGTTTCCGAGCTGCCTACCTTAACGCCCACAGTGCGGAACAATCTCAGGACAGCTTCATGGATACGCTTGGTTTTACCTTGAGCTGTGCCCTCAGTGCCGCCGGCTTCTAGCCGCATTGTTTGCATTGTTGAGTTATAATTCAATCCGATATGAGCTTTTGTTGCGGCGAAATCTAAAGTAATTGCGCCAGAACTTACAGTTTTGTTTGGATGGGTTGCCCCGTTTGCAAGTATCGATACAACCTCGCCCTCTAAGTGGTTGAGGCCGCTTATACTTGTCGCTGCTGTACCGCTATATGTAAGGCCACTATCAATGAAAAAAGCATCTTCTACGTTTGTGCCAAAATCAAAAGCGCTGAAATACTCAATATAACGCTTGGTTGAACCATTAACAGTGCGCTGCACAATAAGATATGTATCATCTTCATTAAGCTCACCGGGTATCGTTGCGACGCTCTCAACCAGCGCATGGGTCTGGTCTGTGGTGGTAAGCCTTGTTGTGTCAGAGCTAACAACAGACAGAAAGCCTGTTGGTGTTGGGCTTGTCTCTTCTATGGTAACGATTGCAGCCGCCGGGTTAGCCACGGTAAAATCAGCGTGGGCGTTGATTGCGGTAAAGATATTGTCGGCTGTGGTGTTGTTATTGGTGTTTGGCCGAAAGCCTGTTGCTGATGACGGGTCAGAGCTGCCAGCTGCCTCACTTGTAAATGTAACCGTTGTGCCGTCAGACTTAGTAAAGGTCAGTGTCGTGCCGGTAGCTATGTTGGCGTAGTCGCTAACCGTGACAGTGCAAGCGCCAGATCTGCCGCCAATAACGTGCTCATGCCAGGCAATTACGTTTTCTTCGCGCCGGTAGGTCATACCAACAAACAAACCATTATCAAGAACGCACCAGATCACATTGTCCGGCTCTTGTTGCAGTGACATCTCTTTGATGCCCCCAGCGGTAATATGCTCGGCCAATAGCGTTAAATCAGGCGCCTGGTAACTGTCTGTGTTCAAATCAAACACAAGCTCGCGCACTTTACGCTTTGCGCGCTGCACAAACAACGTCACGTTTGCCACCTGGACAGGTTGGATATCTGCCGAGCCATATGTGGCCTGACGCTTCACAACGGCGTTTGTAGGGCTCAGAGGGGCGTCCTCGGAGCTTGTCACCACAAACTCACCGCCAGACGTGCCAACAAGCAGCACACGGCCAGCCTGAAGGTATCTAATGATGTTTACCTGGTTTGATCCTAATGTGTATGTCAGTGCATCGTCAGCGTCAGTGCCATCAGCAAAATCCTCAAAGCTGCCACCAACTGAGAAAAACAGAGTTTGCGGCTGTGCTGTGGTCGAGGCAAACACAAGGCGTTGTTCATAAAAAGCAACTGATGATGGAAAGCCAGTGGTCGCTGAAAACGCGCCTAATGACCATTCTGTGCTAGCTGTAAGGTCTGCCGCTATAGTTACACTGTCGCCGGCTGCCTCATCTACGAGATCAGAGCTCGGCGCTAGTAACAAAGTATCCTCGGTGACTTTTACAATAATCGCGTTAGATTCGTTATTATTACTTTCAGTAAAACCAGTAACTGTAACTTTTTGACCTACTTTAAAGCCTTGCGCTACAAACTGCCCAGCAGTGTCCTGATACCTATCATTATGTTCAAGGCCGGTTGATGACGGGTCACCTTCATGCGCTGACAGGGTTGTTGCCGCATAGCTTGGCATCAGCTCTGTGCGCCCGTCGGCATTTTCTTGTACCGTTGTGGCAACCACTGTGGCGCTAGTTAGGCTGGTGATCTTTGTTACACCATCGTGAACTTTAATAAGCCGGCCAACATCTGAGCTAACAAACGTGCTAGTGCTTGCCGTTACGTTGACATTTCCAGTCCGGCCTGATGCCAAAAATGTCGTTGCGCTGGTGTTCTGGTCACGGAACGGGCCGCGCAGAAACGTGACCTCGGTAATTGTCCAGGCTGTGTGGCTTGTTCTGGTTATCTTTCTCGGCGCGAAATCAGGGTGCGCCACATACATAACGTCAGCGCTTTGCGTGAATTTTATCTTGGCAAGGTCTGTATGGGCATATGGCGTGGTGACCTCAATCGGGTCGCTGCTGCCATCAACAACCGTGCCGCCATCTTTGTGTATACGAAAATATTGGTCGCCAAACTCCAAGATGTAGGTTTGCTCAACGTTAAACTCAAACGGTATGAGGCGCACATTATGGGCGCTGTTCTTAACCTCTCGTACAAAGATAGTGCCCGGACGCCGGCTAGCGCCGCCATGCGGATGAACCAGAAAGTTCTGTAATTTCTTGCAACCGTTAAAATACTTACCCAGATCTGTCCGGCCATCAAGCCGTGGGCTTAGCTCGCCGGCAGTAAAATTGGTAAAAGCTGGTGACGCCTTAGCCATTAAAACCTCGAATTGATAAAGGTATCAGCAGCGACTGTGCGGCTTTCAGTAACGATAGATGTGTTAATTGCATTATCTTCAGTCGCGTCAACAAAGCGCGCCTCGGTTAATTTGGTCTGATAAAGGCTGTACATATTAGAGCCTAGCGCTGATGAGCCCACCAACGGGTAAGCCAGATCTGCCGCAAGAGCTGCGGCCAATGTTTCAACAAGCAATGTGTCATACTCGTTCACGTCAGTAACGCGCCCGATATAAAGCATTTCAATCGTGCTTTCGTTGCACAAAAGCTTGCGGCCCTCAACGCGGTACAGAATATTTGCATCGCTAAGCCCAAGAACGCGCAGACAAAACGGATCTGTTGGCAAGGTAAATTGCTGTGTAAATTCAAAAACAGGGATGGCTGTGTCTGGCGCTAGAGCAACGCGAGTGGTTAGACTGTTCCAGGGGTGAGCCCGGAACGTGGCATCGCGCACAAATTCATAGCGCTGGTTGCATAAACGCGCAGCCTTACTGTCCTCAGTAAGCGCAATAATATTAGACGCACCTATCTGATTCAATGCGCTGTTACAAATATCAACCACTGATGCCATAAAAATCCCCTTAGAAGAAAAGAGGGCAACCCATCACTGAGCTGCCCTCGATTTGTTAGTTCACAACATATTCAATGATGAACGCCATATCACCGCCGGTTCCACCAGTTGCTGCAAATGTTGCAGCGACGTAGTAGTACCCGCCCGGATCAGTCGTGTCACTTGCTGCTGCACCAGCTATGATGTGTAGCTTCTGACCTGTTGTATTTAGGTCAGCTGCTTCATAGCGTAGTTCTGCGATTGCTGCGCCGTCGGCAACAGCCGTGGCAAAGCAATCTTCGTCAACAACAACACCGGCAGATGTGTAAGCACCAACATTATATGTGCAGCTTCCACCCAAGGCATCCGCACCTACACGCAAACTAATTATGTTTGCATTAGTGGGGATAGGGGCAAGCATGACAACATCATCGTCAGTGCTGTCACCAGCGGCCAGCTCAATGTTTCCAGAAGCTATACGGACAACGCCGTGCAGATTCTGAGCATCACTGAACACATGAGGGCTAGCTTCAAAGTTAGCCACTAAGTCTGAATTTTTAGTAGTCATTACAAAGCTCCCTTATGCTGACTCGTCGCAATCAATAGAAACAACCATCGCCTCTTCCATCCGTGTGGCCCCGAACTGCGAACAGTAATAGACCTGGGTGGAATAAGATTTGTCGGCTCTCTCATCGATGCGAGATTGAACGTCTTTACCAACTGCTAATTTTAGGCCCTCTTGAGCCCAAGCAAAGCACTTACGAATGTTGCCAGATTTGGCAAGGCGCGTTGAAACATGGAACTGAAAGCCCATGAATGTGTCAACTTCACCCTGCACCAAGGCTTTGACTGTATTAAAGTCAGAGCTTGTGACAGAGGTGGTGTTTAACAACGCCTCGACTTGGTCTGGCCCCACGGCAATATGACGTGGGATTGATGGGTCAACCGAGCCCAGATCTAGCAACTTTTTTGCTGAGATCAATTTAGCCACAGTCAGATCAGCTGAACCATTAGCAATTTCGTTTGCGCTAAGCATTGTTGTGCTTGTTGCTCCTGCTTTGCCGGTCAGTGATGTTCCTGTTGCCGCAGCAATGATGGCGTCATCCATAGCACGGCCCATAGCAGCCGCTGCCGCTCTGGCATAGGTGCTTGTAGGGTCGATAAGCATCTGGACTTTATCGGCATCATCAATAAGGTCAGCCCACTCGTAGGCTTCCATTGTCACCATGCGGCGAGAATGGGGCGTTTCCACCATCGGGGTATCCGAATGGCGTGATGTGCGTTTGATCGCAGCAGCTGCACCAACCTGGTCGAAAAATGCTTTTTCACCAGTGACTGATTCCTCATTGACGCCACCCCGTAGGATAGACCCCATCTGCTGAGAAAGCAGTTGTACGTTAGCGCTAAACTGCTGGGAAAACGCGGTTGTGATTTGTGCAGACATGAAATGTCTCCTTGCGTTTTTGCAGTTAAAATTGCTTGCTACCCGCCAGAATGACGGACAAAGGTTTTTGCATTACGGTTGCGCCGACGGGGGCTTTACGCTTGTCCCGGTTTCTTGCCTGGTGCTTTAGCTGGTTGGGCCAGTGGCTTATCAACCGGCTGTAGGCACCATTGCAAATTCTTTTCAGCTTGTTCTAGCGGGTTCTGGATCGTGACTTGTGAGCCTGTCTCCATTGTAAGCCGCAGAACATCAAGCCGGAAATCTCTATCAGCTTCCGACATTAAGCATCTCCTGATATTTCAAACCTTCCTGCACATAAAAATTATGCTCAGGATGTCTCTGATCCCAGTATGGTGTGCCTGGCGCCCTGATCTCGGAGAGCTTTGCTTTCGCATCATCAGGGGACAGACCGCCCGTGGTTTTCACACCAACAAGGCTATCTTCACCAATTTTACTGTTAATGAACTGGCTTACGTTCACCATCATTTTTATCATCTCAGGGTGGTCACCTAATGACCGGCCATCTGCCAGCATTAGCTGATCAACAAAGGAAACGGGCACGTTGCCCTCTTCGGTTGCCACCATTTCTGATGCACCGAATTGCAGCGTTGCAGCCTTGGCGTGACCTAGCCGGTCAGCAAAAGCAGCGCCATATTCCTTTTTCAATTCTGTTTCTGTTGTTTCTCTTAGCTGTTGGACCTGACCTTCATCATTTCCCGTGATGTTGCCAAGCATTTGGTTATAGCCGCCCAATAGCTTTTGCGCCTGTTGCGGTGTTAGCCCAGCCTCATGTGCTGCGCCTTTGAACCAGTTCAGCATATCCTCGGACGCATCAACGCCTTCGGGCATTGCATTGTCCAGCTCGTAACCATCCGGGCTATCTGGACGACCCAGCTTTCTGTGGACCTCGGCCCAATCCTCATCGGTTGCGTGTTTGCCGGGTATGGCAACTTTATCGGCACCAATCATTGATTGCGCGTTCACATAGCTTTTTGCCAGTGAGCCTACATCTCCAATGTGCTCTAATGATTTATGACCCCGGATTTCTTCGGGAATACCAGTGCGCCAATCATTGGCGACAGACTGGGCTACCGCTGCATCTGCAACGACCTCAGCTACCTGTTCTTCACTCATTTTCAATCATGTCCTTTAATTGTTTGCGGTCACGCAGCATTGACCTGATGAAAAGCACCACTGTGCGCTGCCCTTCCCGGTAAGCCGTTTCATGCGGATCAGCCGAGAAAGTTGTCGAATGTTCACAAAATCTCACGCCAAGGTCGCTTAGGATGCGCTCGCCGTCCTCGCTTGTGAAAATAGTTTTATAAAGTTCAATTGTATCTTCTGGCGTCATTACTCAGCCGCCTGACCGGATTCCAACGCTCTTACCATAGGCGCTGCGTTACCGGCTGCTTCGGCCTGTTGCATCAATTGCTGTTGTTCTTGCATTGCTGCTTGCTGTTCCTGGCGCTGAGCCCTCATCATTGCGACCTCTTGCTCGCCCCTGACTGCGGTGGCCGGTACAGCCAGGATCTTGATTAGATGCTGGGATATGCCGTCACTATCCACATAATCCATAATGGTTGGATCAAGCTGGCTAAGCGGCGTCATAAGCTCCAGCAATCTTGTCATGGACGCAATATCGCCCTGACGCTGCGCTTTGGCTAACGGGCTCACATAGGTGATTTCAAGGTTCTGGTTCAGCATGAAGTCAGGCGCCGGGGCAAATGCCTGTTGGCGTGACAGAATGTTATAAACACGGTTGATCAATGGCTGTAGCAGCTCCTGGCTTAATCTGCCGGTGAGCGGCCCCAGCAATCTCATTTTTTCTTCTGTACGCTGGACAACTTCTGTGGCCGTCATTTGCGGCCCTTCGCCCAGTATGAGCTGGTCAACATAGAAAGCAGCGCGGATTGCAGTGCGGCGCTGTTCTTCCATATTTAGACCTAGCGGGTTGTTTGCCCCTATATTTAGTGGCTCAATGCGGTCTCGCGTACCAGATCTATAAAAGTTCAGACCGCCAGGTACTGTCCTGACCGGCAACATAAATCCGTCATCTGGCACCAGTAGCGGCGGGTCAACCTGTTTTTGTGCTGCCCTGATTGTGACCTCGGACATACGATTCAACATTTTTATGTCTGCTAATGCCGTCATCGATGGAGATCTGCCATAACCCAGCTCAAACGAGCTCTTGGAAAATCTTGGCGCCATGTACGGAAACTCATCAAAGCCCGATTCGGACAGTACAACCTTTTCTTCCGGCTCTATATAGATCGACGCAAACGGTTTGTTTTCAGCTGTTACCTTGGTAATGTCACGCTCATCACGCGGATATACCGCATGGATTAGCGTTAATTGCTCATATGGATTTTCATTCGCCTTTTGCAGTATTTTACTATTGAATTTTTCGTCACCAAATTTTTTAAGTGCGGCCCTGGCTGGCATTTTAAATTTACGAAACACCGTATCAACCCGCCCCTTGTCATCCTCTGACAAGAAGCACTCTTTGATGTGGCGTGTGCTGAATCTAATCTGCTGTTCATCGTCTTTATCAACAAACATAACAGCGGTGCCAAATGTCACCAGGTCCAAATACAGCTCGGCGATTTGCTCTTGAAAGTTAGAGCGGTTAAACGCCTGATACATAACGTCCTCGACGCTTTGCAGCCATTCCTTGGCTTCATCGTCGCCGTTAAGGCTATCGTCAGAAAAGCGCAGCCCGAACCAGCTGGTCGATCCGTTGGTCAGCATACCATGCAAAGAGGCCGCTAACAGCTCAGCTGCAAGAATAGCAGTGCCATCAAAAACCAGCTCGGAGCGTTTATCGCCCGGAGATCTGTTCTTTGTAACCTCAGCTTTGCGCGGCACGACATAGTCTGCCACTTCTTGCCAGTGGCTTTCCCATGTCTGGCGTTGCGTTACCAGGCTTTCGTACTGCTTTATCAGGAGTTGTGCGAGTTGATCAGCCATTTAGCCACCCAGTAAAGATTTCTTTTCGGTGGGCGCGTCGCCCATAACACCTTTTGTGCTAGTCAGGATGGTGCCTGATTTCTTACGCTTTTTCTTTTTTGGCGCATCTTCGCCCTGTTCACCGGCATAGATCACATCATCTGGTGATGGCGGCTCAGCCGCATCCACAGCAGCGGCTGGCGGCGGTGCAGCTGCCGCAGCAGCTTCTTGTTGTTGACGGATTTCTTTTTTGCTTGCGACAAGCCCAACTGCCTTGCCAGTTTCCCGTATTAGTCTTTTAAAAATACCACCCATTATTTGCCTCCAAGTAATGATTTATATTCTATGGGTGCGTCCGTTGTGACGCCCTGCGAGCCTGTTTTCTGGCTGGTTTTCATCGTCGCCTTGCTCTTGTTTTGCTTCTGCACTTTCTCAACCTCGCTGCCCCCTGCCCTTACGACTGGTGCCGGTGTGGCCGGCGGTGGCGGCGGCGCTGGTGGCGGCGGCGGTATATTTACTTTCGGACGTAGAAAACTCATACCGCTACTCCTAACGGGTTGTATTGGCTGTCTGCGATTTTTTGGGGCGCCCTCTGCCACGCTTGGTTTTCTTTGATACCGACGGAGAGGTAGCGGAAAGCGTCGGCGGCGTGGCTCGACCAGTCATGTACCGGGGTATTTCTGAAGCTCCTGAGCCTTTCGTTATACGCCCTATGATAGTGCCTAAGAGATTCCAGACCTGGCTTGCAGCGCTCCTGATCAAACCAGCAACGCGGGATAAGCATTTGTGCAGCATGAAGTCCATCCTCGACTGGCAGTTTTGGAACTACCCTAAAATTAATTCCTAAATCCCATGCGACCTCACGCCGGCTTTTGCCGCTGCCCATTTCCCTCACTTCAATGTCGTGCGGGGCATTATGTGTGCCGTAAAGGTAATCTTTTTCCTGGAGCATCCGGGCATAGTGAGGCAAGCCCTCGCCGCGGTTTTCATAAAAATCTATGACATGAACAGCCCGGCCAACGCTTTGTGTAAACCAAACCACAGTGCTGTCCCCAACACCTAGATCCCACCAGGTATCTACCTTTGCGCTTGGATCATAGGGAACTGAAGAGATGCGCCCACTTTCCTGAGCCTCTTGCAGCTCTTTTCCAAACACAGCCCCCGGCACGTTAGCCACCCAAGAGCACTCAAATTCCTGTTCAAACTGATCAACGCTCATCATAGAGCGCGCAGCCTCAAGCTCTTCCTGGTCTAAAATGTTAGTCTCGCTGGCCTTGTAAATCGCTGTGTGCCAGTCGTCCTGTTGCTCAGCTGCTGTGAACAAATCATAAAAAGCATTATGACCCCTGGGCGTTCCAATAAAGATCGCATAGCCTTTGCGGTCACTCAAAGCCGGCCTGATAACTTCCGGGAACAAACTCTCCGGCATATCAGCCATCTCATCAAGCACAACACCATCAGCATATATGCCCCTGAGACTAGCCGGGTTCTCCGATCCAAGCAGCTGTATCCTGGCGCCATTAGGCAGATCACACCTGAGCTCAGTCTCATGAAACCTGACCATAGGTATCTTGCCAGCAAAGCTTTTAATATAATCAAAGCTAATCTGCTTAGCTTGCCTATAGGTGGGCGCTATGTAGAAAAACCTAGGATTAGGCCGGGTGCACAGTATAGCGTCCCTCAGCAAGTGATTTATCGCCATGACAGTCTTGCCAGCCCGTCGATGCATAACAACGACAGCCCAGCGTTTCTCGCTTAGCTCGGCGTGTAGCCTTGCCTGGAGAGGCCTAGGCGTATAGGGGATCTCAATGTTCATGTGAGTGACAGGCTCATGATAGGTTATTATACGTTATAGAACACGCGGCCGTTTCTGGGGGTGGTAGGGGGGCCGATAAAATAAACGCCACCCCTATCAACAGGTATATATCCCGTCACCCTCGCCCAGCCAGCAACGATCACAGCTAGGCCAGTGCCAAGCCAGTGCCAAACAAAGATATGTTAACTGAAATCTGGTTGACGTGCCTTGTGCGCGCGAGCACTGACAGGCTGGGAAAGCAACAACACTATGATAACACCACAGGTTCTGCATTACCCCACGTCAAAGTAACAGTCCCGCTATTGCTCTGCTTATCGTCTGTCTTGTCTCTAATACCAAGAGGCTGCATCTGCCTGATGTGCTTATCCTTGTGATCTGCCTCTAACCTTCTACGCTGTACCTCAGCCATAGCTAGCTTAGGATCGTCAGGCAATGGCGCTTCAACAAGATCAATGATCTGATCACGCATAACCTCGCATTGCAAAGCTCTGGCTGTCCTATAGCTTGTGTAAGCCTCTTCATCCTCTTGAACATGGCGCAGCACTGTACGCCAGCTAGGCAACGAGCTATCCTCGTTACATATCCTAGTCAGACTAACCCCGTCTGCAATCCTCTCGCAGATCGTTGTCATCTGTGCTTTTGTGATACGTCGTTTAGCCATAAGCATCCAAAAAGAACTGACCCAGCCATAGCAGCTGCCAGGCTGAGCCAGCTTGTAAGGTTCAAGTTAAGGGAGGAATTACGCAACATATTGTGCAGCGTAATAGAATCTGTACCAGTTTTAGAACATTCGCGTCAAGTGCTTTGACGAATTATGTCACAACACATAATACAATCTAATTAAAACATCCTTGTAGCGCCGCTTGACGATCCTTGGATCGTTGAGCTGCAATATCCTTGCAAGCTTTGTCCAGGACGGTCCACGCTCTCTAAAAGCAGCGCTGTGAGCTACAGCCCAGACCAGTCGCCTGTCCTCTTCATCGAGCTTGGTAACAGCCAGGCCAACAGCCTTGTCATACCTTGTGATCTGATCTGGCGTAGCTTTAAGCCTGGGCGCTTCAAAAGCATTGTAACCATATGCTTGCCATTCCATGACATAGTCAGGCCATGCGCTCATCTTTTGTCTACGAATAGCAGCTGGTAGCTTGCGTTCTGTCTCGGCCGCTTCCATGAACAGCTCGCTTAGCTTAGCCACGTCCATTGAGCTTATCCTGCATTGTGTGCAAATAATCAATTCGATCTATTGCAGACATAGCATTGAGAGCTTTTTGCAGCTCCTTGAAGCTATCTAAGCTAAGCTTAGGTCTAAGCTTTTTCATAACTCTACGTTCAAGCTCAGCAATAGGATCTATCTTAGATCTATCTATAGCTTGGACATACG
>Ga0209535_1001651_pt1 | contig 15033 bp, 16 predicted proteins | sample LinPmetageLP28_FD_184041 | JGI IMG/M metagenome (GOLD analysis project Ga0209535, IMG submission 184041) | Marine viral communities from the Pacific Ocean - LP-28 (SPAdes) (version 2) | ecosystem: Environmental > Aquatic > Marine > Oceanic | place: Pacific Ocean | collected 2009-08-22 | reverse complement strand
TAAAAGAACTTGTAAAAGAAATAGAACAGGATATGACTGATTTAGAAACAAAAGTAGCAGACACTATACAGAAAACTTTGGCTAATCCTTTAGCAGGTATGAAATAATGAAAATAGATTTAAAAATAATGTTACCATACATCGCTATATTAATAAGTCTTGGAATGACATGGGGCATGTGGTCAGAACGACTAGAAGCAGTCGAAGCAAAAGCAGATTCCGTCAATCAAATGCAACAAGATATAGCAGTAATAAAAGAAAAAATTATGTGGATGGAATCTTATTTAATGGGAGATAACTAATGGCAATTTATAAATCATATGCAGATTTAACAGAACAACAAAAGCAACAGTTTGGGGACGAACAAGATTACAAGACATTTATGGATGCTAATGTAAATACTCCTGCAACAACGACAAATACACAAACAACTCAGGCAGTACAGCCACCACTAACAGACCCATCACAAGTAGTACAAGCACAAGTAGGTGCGGCAATGAGACAGCCTACATTACCACAGGGTACGTCAGTTACCCCTGGTCTAGCTTTACAAGCACCAACAGCATCTACAATATTATCAACAACAGGTTTAACGGGTGAAGTACAGGCGGCAACACCTACTGCAACAACAGCCCCAACAATTACATCTGCAACAGTTCCTACAGCTACGCAGATAGCCCAACAACCTCAAGTAACAGCACCTCAGTATCAAGCAGTGACAGGACAAACTGTACCTCAAATGACTGCCGCACAAGGTACTGTATCTCAAGCTATGGTAGCGGCACAAGAAGATTTAACAGCATTACCACCTGAAGCCACAGTTCAAGGGCAACTAGCAAATATATCCCAAGCAATACAACAATCAGTAGATGAAGGTAAACCTTTACCTGCATTTGCATCGGGTGCTAAAAGACTAGTAGATGCAGCTATGCAACAAAGAGGCCTTAGTGCTTCTAGTATTGCGGCAGAGGCTTTAGCTTCTGGTATATTGCAATCATCTATACCTATTGCTCAAGCTGATGCTCAAGTATATCAACAAGCTATATTCCAAAATTTGTCTAACAGACAACAAGCTGCAGTACTAAATGCTCAACAATATTTCCAAATGGATATGCAGAATTTATCTAATAGGCAACAATCAAGTTTAACAAATATACAAATAAGACAGCAATCTTTATTATCCGACCAAGCGGCAGAAAATGCATCACTACAGTTTAATGCCCAGAGTCAATCACAAACAGACCAATTTTTTTCAAGCTTAGAGACACAGATAAATACTAACAACGCACAAAGAGCAGATGCTATGAATCAATATTCTATAGCGGAAGCTAATAAAATATCTGCACAAAATGCACAAAATCAAATAGGTGTTAGTGAGTCTAATGCACAAAGAGAAGCTGCTATCAATCAATTTAATTCACAATTAAAAGACCAAAGAGAAAGATTCAACGTAGAAAATCAAAGAGTTATTGACCAATCAAATGTAACTTGGAGAAGAAGTGTTAACACAGGTAATACAGCAGCAATAAATGCAGCTAATCAAACAGACGCACAAAATTTATTAAACATATCCAACTTTGCTTTATCAGCATTGTGGCAACAGTGGAGAGATGAAGCCTCTTGGGTAAACACTGCATCAGAAAATTCTAAAGAGAGGGCGCATAACATTGCCGTGTCTGCTTTAGAAAGAGAAGCAGAATTAGAGTTATTAGATGAAGCATCAAAAGACGAATTAAATGGTATTCTTGGTGCTATAGGTATAGAAATATTTAAAGATGCAAAAATCTTTAGTTAAGGAGTAAAAAATGTGGAGTACAATATTTACAGCAGCTTCTACAGTGGTAGGCAGTAGAGCTTTAAGTGGAGGTAGCGAAGGTTCAGGTATAAGTGTTGCTGAAGCAAAAGCTGCATACGATTTTGATAAAAGACCTTTCGCAAAACCTAAAGAAGCTACACCCGCAGGACAAGTAAGTGCTGCGGTAACTTATAATCAATTGCTTTCAGCATGGGATGACTATTTAAATAATGATTATTTAGAAATGTCTAAAAGGATAATACAATAATGGCTATAGAAAGACAATCAAATCCTTTTGATACCCCTATACCAGGGCAGTCATTAACAGACACTCCTAAAAATTGGACATGGGAAAATCCCCCAAGATTTGTGGATGCAGAAAAAGCATCACAATTTATTTGGAATAAGCTACATAACAAAGAAACTGCTAGTAAAGTAATTATATTACTAGAAGCAGGAGTATCAGTACAAGCTATTACAAAAGTTTTAGTTTTTTCAGGATTTATAGAAGGAGCATTTACTCCTGACTTAGGTTTACTCGTAACACCTATAGTGGAAAAAATGATATTGACTATGGGTAAAGCTGCTAAAGTAGAAAAAATTAAACTTAATAGACCTAAAGAAAAAGAAACAAAGAAAGTTTTAGAGGCTATATTTAAAAGTAGAGATGCAAATGAAGACATAGAAGCATTAAAAAATAAAGACAAAAAAGAAAAAGTAAATGAAGAAAAAAATATCAACAAAGGTTTAATGTCAAAAGGAGATGAGTAATGGGTTTATTAAGTAGTGTGTTTAATCCTAGAACAATTAGAGGAATAGCTAAAGGTGCAGGAAAAAATATTTTAGCTACAATAGCAGAGGAAAGAGAAAAAGGTGAAGAGTACCTTACTATACTAGCTGCTGCTAAAGAAGATGTAAATAATGAAGGCAAAATTATTGGCGATAATTATAATAGAGCGTTAAGAGTTATGGAGTCTACAGGTAATACTGCGTTTAATAATTTTTTATTTTCAGAAATGTCAGTAAAGGATATTGCAGATTTAGGAGGTTTAGCACCTACTACAAAAGACGAACAATTAAAACAATTAAAATTTCAATTTGAAGGACTGACTGATGAAAGAAAGGCTGAACTTGAAACAGGTAACTATTCAGAGATAGCTAAAAAAAATTATGATACAAAAATTAATGAATTAAAAATATCAAAAGGTTTAGTTAATAATAATCGTATGGGTGAAAATACTTTAAAAGCACTTATAACAAAAAATGTTAGAACAAAAGGAAAAGAAGAAGAAGATAAAATTATAAGCCAAGCTATTGTTCCAGAATTAGATACACCTACTGTAGCAGAAGGTGAAGGTATTTATGGTAGTATTGGCAAAACTGCTTTTGAAGATAGTAGACTAAAATTAATGATAGACCAAGATTATATTGATGGTACAATGGAAGAAGTAGTAAGAAACAGATTAATAATGTCAAACCAAATTTTTGATACTTCAGCAGAACAGATACAAGACCTTGTTAATGAAGAATATAATAGACAAGTTAATTCTGCTGAAACAATATTTATGTCACAAGGTGATGACTTAATTATTAGCACTAAACAACAAATTAACACTGATAAAGATATAGACGATTTATTAGGTTAGGGGTAATTAATGACAACATTTAATTATGTGACCTCAGATGGTAAAATATTAGATATAGATACTAAAAATTTATCTGAAGATAATAAAGCAAAACTTAAAGACTTTCTTAAAAAAGATTTAACATTAAAAAATAATCTTGCAGAAGAAGAAGTTGAAATGGAAGTCAATCCTGTAGGGGTTACGGATGCAGATACTAAAGAAAAGAAGTTTGATGATATAGGTACTACTCTAGGTTTTAGACAATTATATTATGGCGGTAGAGCAGGGTATCACGAAGGCAGTGGTAATTTTTTATATCATGGATTAGCTAATCTTGTAGGTTTAGGCTTTAACGATAAACAATTAGAACAGGCAAGACAAGATGTTTACGTTGATACCGAGGGCCGTAAGATAGACCCTATAAACAAAGCAGCATTAATAACACGAAATAAAATATTAGATATGAAAGCTGCTAGTTTAAAAAAAGCAAAAGAATTAAGAGACCAGACCCCTGATGATTTTTATTCAAAACTATATGGTGCTTTTGGTTCAGCTACAGTTCAAATACCCACCTATGTGGCTGCTATAGCTTTAACTAAAAATCCCTTAGTTGGTATGGGTGCTACAGATGCAGTTGTTGCATCAGACCAAGGAATTAAAGCTTCTATAAAAGCAGGAGCAATGGGTGCAAGTATGGGGTATGCACTTGGTTACTTAAATCAATTTGCCCCTATAACTAAAATATCTGCAATGGGTGCTTTAGGATTTGCCTCTCCTGCGGAAACATTAGAAGACAGAATGGTACATGGTATAACTTTTGCGTCATTGGCTTCTATAGGACCTATAACAGGAACAAAAGGATATGCAGAAAAAGCTATAGATAAAGTATTAGATTATAGAAGTAAAACAAAATTTTTAAAAGAGCTAGAAAAAAATAGCCCCTCCACCGCAAAAGAACTTAACACTAGTATTGATAGTTGGAATTTTTTACAGGCAAGAAAAGAGCAGATTCGAAAAGAATTAAATAAATTAAAAAAAACTGAAGTAAGGCAAAAGAAAGAGGAAAATAAAAAAAAGACTAGGGATAAAATGGATGCTCTTGTTTTAGAATTTAAACAAGCTAGTGCTTCACAAGGACAATTAAAAAAAGTTATTGACCAATTAGATTCTTATCTAGAATTACAAACAAGCTTTGTCAATAAAGTAAATCAAGAAGTTTCCGATGTAAGAGGGCCTACTGAATTTAGAAATGAAGCTGTTGTTTTAAAGACTAGAGAGGAAACAAAAGTAAATAAAAAAACAGGGGAAGAAACAACTGTTAAAGTTAAATATCTAGAAAGAAAATATAAAGACTTAGATGATAAGTTAATGCAAAGAATAGGCAGAATAACTTTACCTCAAGAATTTAATAATAATCCTATAGTTAGAAAACTTGTAGCAGAGTATAATATCTTCCGTATTAAAAACGAAGATTTAGTTTTAAAATTATTAGACAATCCTAAGTTTACAAAAACATTAGGAGTAACAGCACTTCGTTATGGTAAACTACAACCTAGTGAAGGAGGTATGTTATTTAGATTTAATAGATTATCTCAAAAAGAAAAACAACAATTAGTAGATGGTACATTTAAAGTAGAAGTAGGCTACAATAAATTTTTAGTAGAACGAAAGGCATTTATATCTGAAAAGTTAAAAGACGATAACACATTAAAAGCTGTAAATGTTAAAAAAGAATATAAAGATTCTAGATTTGATAAAGACGATGTAGCTACTAATGCTTATCTAAAAGAGTTAGGGTTTAATCAAAATCAAATATTAGCGTATAGAGATATTATTAATGGCTTTGAAAAAGTTAGAGAATATTATAATATGCAAATTAAAAAGACAGGCTCTAATACTACAAAGTTACCGAGAAGGCCTAACTATTTTCCACATATATTTATAGGTAATTATAGAGTATATGTCAATAATAAAACTACAGGATTATTAGAACAAGCTTTACCTTCCGCTACTAGAATAGGTGCTGAATCTTTAAAACTTAAACTACAAAAAGAATTAGGCGATGGTTATGAGATTAATGTAAGAAAGCCTGAAAAAAGTTCTTACTCTGACGATGCAGTAACAGCTTTTCAAACAGTTTCAGAACATCTATTTAGAGGTAGGAAAAAAGAAATAGGTTTAAAAATAAAACAAATAGCAGATGAGCTATACGCTGAACAAGGATTTAATAGAAGAAAATTGAAAAGAAGAACAGCTAAAGAAGAAACAGTTCAAGGTTTTTTAGGCTCAGAAGGTAGAAACATACTTGATATAAAGTCTTCTAGAAAAGATGTTGATGATTTTAATCTAGCTATTAAGTTATATGTAGAAGGCGGTGTTAAAGCTGCTAATCATATGGAGTTTAATTTTAGAATAAAACAAATAGCAGATACACCTATTAGATTTGACGCTAAGTTTGGTGAGAAAAATACTATTAGACAATTATACCCTAAAGCTACAGAGTTTGGTTTAAACTATATTAACAATGCTTTAGGTAATGCTTTAGCCATAAAGACTTTCGGTAAAAAATCACAGAAGCCAAAAGAGGTTATAGAAACGATTGAAGAAGTTGTTGTTGGTAGAAACTTTAAAAATTTATATACTAGTACCGCAGCTTTAGCAAACCACTTTTACCTACTCAGTTTAAACGCAAGGTTTGCATTAGCACAAGGTATTCAGCCTTATCAAATGATACCTCATAAACTTGCTCACCTATCTCAGTTAGCAGGTATGAACTCAGCAAAATCGTTAGCAGATGCTTACATCACAGTTCTTAAAGTACAAAAAGAATTAGTACTGCCAAGTGAATTTAGTAAAAAGGTTATACAAGAAGCTGTTAAAAATAGAACAATTAATGATAACTTTTTAAGAGAGTTTGCAGGGGAAGGCTACTATAAAAAAGGTAAATTTTCAGATGTAAAAAATATAAAAGGCAATATAAAAAATATGTTAAGTGGTAGAGCATTAGCCTCTAACATGGAACAGTTTTCTAGATTAAATGCTACATTATTATTTGCTCATCATTTAAAAAGACTAGGTGCTAACGAAAAATTATCCTCATCAAGAGCATGGGAACTTGCTGATAAATATATGGTAAGATATGATATAGCAGAAAGACCTATCATATTTCAACAGTTAGGAACAATAGGTAGAGCAGCAGGTTTATTTAGAACCTTTCAACATAATTGGTACGCTCAAATGATTGAGGCTGTTAAGAACGCAAACAAAGGGGATAGGGCGCAGTTAATTGGTTTTGTAGGAAGTAATATTTTAACTGCAGGATTAATAGGTGCTATTGGTGTTAATGGAGCAGATGCATTAATTCAATTAGCAAATAAATTTAAATTTGGAAAACCAATGCCTACTTTAAGTTTAATATTATTACAGGCAGGTCTTCCTGATTGGTTGCTATTTGGTGTACCATCTAAATTAACTAACATGGATTTAACTGCAACACTAGCAGCACCGAGTTTACACCCATCTGATTTTATTTCATTTCCTGGTGTTGAGTTCGGTATAGGTATAGCAGGTGCATTGACGAAGTTAGGTGGACACGGAATTAATTCTTTACTTATAAAGGCTACAGGAAGACCTCCAGGTATACCTTTAGATAAAGGAGAATTAAAAAAACAATTAAAAGCTATAACACCTAAAGGTATATTTCACGCTCTAATAGAGCAATTTGTTTTTAGTGATGATAACCCTTTACAAATAAGCAATGATAATGCTACATTTCAAAGAGAATTTGAAGACTGGAGAGCCAGATGGTTTACTTCTTATTCATTAAAGGAATCAAAGTTAATTAAGTATACATGGTATGGTTCACAATTAAGGCAAGTAGAAAATTTAAGTAAAGATTCTTTGATGGATTACCTTGCACATAATGGGTTTAATCTTGACGCTCCTTTAGTTGTACCTCAATGGGCGTGGGATAAAGCAATGGAGTTAGGTATGACACCTAATCAGCTATTGACAGGAGTGCAAAGTAGAATGAAAAATATGAGCCAAGATGCTTTAACAAAATTATACAGGGGTGAAATGACTCCTAAAAAAATGGAACAAATAAAATACTTATATAATTTATTAAATATAGAGGAGTAGAAAATGTTAGGTGGATTACCAGTAGAAATGATTACAATGCTAGGCTCTAGCGTACTAGGTGGAGTAATGTCCATATGGGGTCAGAGTATTAAAGCAAAACAAGAAGAACAAAAAATGTTATTGGCAAGAGCAGAAACTCAAATGTCTTTTGTAGATAAGGCAAGAACATATGAGAACAAAGGCTTTCAATGGACAAGAAGAATCATAGCTTTAACGGCTGTCTTCTTTGTTATTGCATGGCCTAAGATAGTTCCTGTGCTTTTAGATATCCCTGTCATATTAACATGGACAGAGTTCAAGCCCGGTTTTTTGTTTCTAATAGAGAAGAAAGAAGTATTAATGGACAGAGCATTTGCAGGTGTAGTGATTACTCCTTTAGATACTCACCTTATGTCATCAATAGTGGGACTTTACTTCGGTGGAAGTTTGGTAAAGAAGTAGTGGAATCATCTTTAATACATAAAGTATTTAATTTTATTGCCCAAGAAGAAAATCAAAATTTGTATGATACTATAGAAAAAATAAAAAGAGGCACCGAAAGTTTTAAACCCTCTTTGTTATTGCCTTATGATGACCTCTCTGGAAATCCTACATATGCATATGGTATAGAGACAAATAGATATGGAAAGAAAAATACTATATCTGAAATGGAAATGCAATTTACTAAAATAATAAAAGAAGACGCATTAAAACCTGTAGAAAGTTTAAATACTAAGTATAATTTAAAATTAAATGATAATCAAAAAACTGCATTAGCTTCTCTAATATACAACGTAGGAGAAACTCAATTTAGATATAAAAAAGAAAATGGAGAAATAACTAACGAAGAAACAAATGCCTTTTCCGCATTAAAAAGAGGAGATTTAGAGACGTTTAAAGAAGAAACTTTTGGTGAAAAAGGTTTTACAAGTGGTGGTATTCTTGCAGAAAGACGAATAAGAGAACTAGAACTTTTTGAAAAACCTGTAGAAGAAATGCAAATTGAAGTAAAAGAAAAACCAATAAAACAACAAACTTTACCCACCCCTAAAATAGATGAGAGTTTTGGTAGTAGTATTGTCAGGCCCGATGACCCTAGTATAACTTTAAATAAAAAAGCAGAAGAATTATATTAATTTATACTATTAATAAATTTAGTTAAGTCTTCTGATAATTCATCAAACATAAATTTAGTTTCTTTAGTAAGAGACACTAGTATATTACTATGCTTATAATCAGGATATTTTTCTCTTAAAGTATCATATAATATTTTGTGATTGACTGTTCCATAGTCAAGGATTAATTCGAAGTCTCTATTAATTCCTACATTAAATTTCCCCACATCAATTAAAAAATCATATCTTCTTCTTATCAGATTCTTTCTTTGAATTTTCATTTTCGTTTACCTCTGTGGCAATAGAGCCTAGTATTTGATTGACTTGATTCCACGGAAGCGTGGATAAAAAATTAACTATTGATTGTATTAGCTTTTGACTTATCTCGTATTTTTGCATTTTTTTGTTTCTCCTTTTGTAGTTGTATATTTCTTAATTCTTCAGTAATAATTGCAGACAAATCGTCATGCAAAACTTTTAAGTAACCAAAGAAATTTGTTTTAGTAGATATCTTTACATATCCTTTATCTTTAACTTGCTTTGATTCAAATGTGTCTAAAGATAATAGCAAGTCACCCGTAAATGGGTCTTTAAGTATTCGCATTTTGTTTAATTAACTCCATTTAAAATCCTCTAGATAGACACTCCGCATCTAAAGTTAATTCATCTCTAAGTTGATGCTCTTTTAATCTAAAAGCACCTTTCCTTTTACTAAAGTTTGCGGCAATGACAGGATTCATATTTTCTTTTAACACTTGATGCATACCTAATCTTTTTATTCTTTTACCTAGAGGCGCTCTATCTTTATTTTCTTCTGCAATCATTCCATAATAAATTAAAACAAAAGATTCTTCTACATCTAACTTTACATTGTCAGGATAAGAAGAAGATATTTCTTCTTTTATCATGTAAGGAACATTCTCATCAAAATATTTATTAGTAAGATTATATATTCCTACAAAATCTGTATAAACTTTGTCATCATTATTTAATGATTTAAAAAATAAAAATAAATTCTTATCTACAAAAGGTGTGCCGTCAGTAAATACACAGTATGCATCAAATTTTCCTCTAGAAAAGTATATTTGTTTTCCATTTTCTATAATAGTAGTATTTCTCATTAGTTCAATTTTTTTCTCCAGTCTTTTATATCTATAACTTCTGCTTTTCCATTTTCTAATTCCTCTATTCTCATCACGCTTAACCCTATATCATACACCATGTCAGGGTCATCTAATGCTATTTGACATAGCCCTAGTGCTACTGCATAGCAAATTTCTTTTTGCTGAGTATCTGCTTTGTAATTCTTATCCACACCACAAATAAATTTTTCATCACCAAAAGGTTTAACCGCTATGATTACACTATCTTTATCTAAGGTAACTTTTTTAGCCATTAGCAACATCCTTTGGACTGTTTAATTCTGCATACCAATAATATTTAGGGCTTCTTGCTTTAGATTGCTGTTGGGGCAAGTACTCAATATTATCACCCCAACATTTATGTTTGTATTGACAGAAAGAACACACAGTACCCAAAACTTTATTGCCCGTCTTTTTTTGATAGAAAGACTCTTCTTGTAATTCATACTCTCTTTTGAAAGGGGCATCTTCCATTAACGCTTTTACATTATTATGAACTTTTTCTAATGCTTTTTTTCTATACTCCGAATCATCTTCGGGAGGTTGACTAACTAATATTTCTCCTGTAGATTTATTAACTACTATCCAACCACCAAAAGGTTTACCTGTGGCTTCCGAATATAGATATCCTTGGGAAAGATACCCGAAGACATCGTCTTCAGCAATTTTATGGAAGCCACCGCCACTTTCCCCAAATTTTTTCTCAAAGGCAAAGGGTGACGCAGATTTTATATCATATACTTTATCATCTATAATTATATCATACGTTCCTTTTATATCAAAAAATTCTGTGTTTAACTTAACCTTACCTTGAACACTTTGAATCTTTGCTTTAACTGCTCTTAGTAACATAACAGCAACAGCTTCTATTATATCACCAAATAAATTTCTTAATTTAAAATTATAATTTTCATAAGATACTATCTTATTATCGCCAGAATATTTTTTATCCATTTGTAATTGGCATAAAGGCTTACCAACATTAGACATTCTTATTCTAAAATCTGTTTCTCTCTTATCTGTAAATTGTTTTCGTACTGCTTGTTCACATTCTTCTTTAAACTTTTCTATAATAGGTTTAGGTATAGCGACAGGCTCTCGTTGAGCCTGTGCTAAAAATGATTTTACTTCTTCTAAGAAAGTCAAGCAGTCATTTCCTTCATGATTTCGTCATCAAGAATATCTTCTGCAGTCACTTCGCTTTTCTTTGCTTTTGCATATTCCCCTTTGACATAATCGTTTTCTCGTTTAACATACTCTAAAAAGTTTTTTAGATTATTTTTATCTGTATCAGAAAACTTAACATCTTTATTGGCATCTTTAATTTTTGCCGTAAAGTAAGTGACGCTACCTTTAGTATGTTTTTCTGTTCCATTAAAATCCAAAACAGTATTATACATAATTTTATTTCTTTTAGAAAGGCTTTTTAATTGGTCGCCTATAGGTAAAAAGTTAACACCTCTGACTCTGTATAGTACAGGCTCATCAACAATTGTTATATCTTCACCTTTTGATGTCTTACCTTTTGTAGAGACTACTCCAAATACATTTCTGTAACAAGTAACTTTATCTTGTTCTATTTTAGAAGCAGGGTCTAAATCATCTCTTCTTGCTTTAGGAACACTTCCACATGCATCAGTTCCATTGGAATCAGGTTTTGCATCTGACCAACTCGTAAACATAACAGACTTGTAGTTATTATCTTCGTTATCTTCATCATACTTATTGTATTGAAAAGTATTTAAGAAAGGTCTAAAAGAAACTTTCTCTGCAAAAACAATACCATGTTTTTGACTATCTACTTTATATAGGCCTCGTTTTATGAGGTTGCCCTCACTGTCTTCGGTATCATAATTGATAGACAATCTGGATAAAGAAGAGCCACCTGACTCTATATCTTGACCTATCATCGCCATCAATTTATCGTTGGACATATTGTCTATGTCCGATATTAGTTCATTTGACATGTAATGTCTCCTTTTGTTGGTTTATTATATCATATAACTGCGGATAAGTCAAGCCAATTTTTACCTTTTTTTATTTCAAAATCTAGCATAACATTTAAATCACAATCATATCTCTGCAGTAAAGAATCCTTAACGTTGGTAAAGGAAGTCTTGATGATACTAATTACATGATGTACTTCATCAGGATGAGTATCTAATATTACAGAATCATGAACAGTATTAATCAATAAACTTTTCATATTTCTTTTTTTAAGTAGTTCCCAAACATTATAACAAGCTATGGGAACAATATCAGCAGTGGCAAACCCTTGAACAGGATAGTTTTTTACCAGAGTAGAATGACTATAATAGTATTCATTTTTATTTCTACTCCAACCTCTTTTTATATTGGGAAAGTAATATTCTCTACCACTAGGTAGCTTTACTATTTTACTTTTAAATGCTCTTTCTTGTAAGCGTTTATGCCAATCTGCTATCTGTTTATACTTCTTTAAAAAAGTCTCATAGTATTCTCTTTCTTTTTTCTTACCCATCATACCTCCATACAAAGGTTTAAAGGTATGTGCTTTTGCACTTTGCCTATCACAACCAATAATATCAGCAGTAATTTGATGAACATCAACACCACTTTGTATATCTTTCATAGCCTGTTCATCTTGTGATAGAAAAGCTGCGACCCTAAATTCTAACTGTGCAAAGTCAACTTCTATTATCTCACCATTATCAAATCTAGACTGAATAGCTTTTTTAATAGGGAACTTATCACCCCTAGGCATGTTTTGGAAATTAGGTTTTGATGAGGAGAGTCTACCTGTCATAGTGACATGTTGATTAAAAGAAGGGTGAAGTAAAGCATCCTGATTTGTATTGTCTTTAATTCCTGTTATAAAAGTATTAAGATAAGTCTCTATAGCACCATACCTAATAACACTATCAACAAATTCTTTTAATGTACCTTCTGCATACACACCTATTCTAGTTAAAGTTTCTTTATCTGTTTTAAAACCGCCTTGAGAAACATCGTGAACACTATTAGGTTTCCAATTAAAACCTGCTCTAGCTTCTGTGTCTGTGTAGATAACCCCTTCCTTCTTACATCTATGACAAACATTTAACATTTTAGAAGGATTTCCGTCTTTGTTTATTTTTCTTATGTACCCAACACCTTTGCAAGTTCCACACTGTTCAGCAATAGTTTTGAAGATAGGGTCTGTATATTTCTGAACTATACCTTGAAATTGTTTGTCGGACATCATAGGTCTTTTTTTTGGTTTGTTAGTTCTTTTATCTATACCTATATTGAACATGCTAGACCAAAGATTTTTATCCTGTACTTGTTTAGAGTATATTACTTTAGATAAATCTTCTGTAGAGGATAGATTAATTTTTGTATCACCCATAACTTGAAATATTATTTTATCAATTTTATTTTTTAGTTTATAGTACTCTTGTGTTAATTCTTTTTCTACGCTATCTAAGTCTTCTATGTTAATATAATTACCATTACATTCCATATCTATTAGGACCTGTAGAAAATCATTCATCAAATCTCTAGTAGGAAGTAGTCCTCTGTTAGCGGGTAAGTTATAAAATCTTACTTGTGTAAGATATAATTCTTTTGTAATTTTAACATCCTGTCTGCCGTAAGATTCTAAATACTCTAAAGGTATTTCATCAACGCCATATCCGTCTTGCATGTATGTAGCTAGTATATCTGATTTTAAACTAATGTTATGTCTTCTACAACATTCTTTTAATGATAAGGATTTATCTTTATTTCCTCTCATAATAATATACTCTGCTAACATAGTATCGTATAGCTTACCGCCATAAGTAAAACCAAACTCATACATCCAAGACATATCAAACTTTAGATTGTGTCCAATTACTAGTGTAGATTCATCTAATATTTTTTGAATCTTATCTTTATTTTGTTTTATCTTTTCTACATCATTAAAATCTTTATGATAGAAAAAATAGTATTCGTCATTAATTCCAATACTGACTAACCTATTATCGGGATTGAAAGGTGAAGGGTCACCCTCTTTACTTACTGTTGTTTCTATATCTAGTGCTGTTATCATTCATTATCCTTTCTATGTAAATGAAGTGAATTGAGATAATGTGGGTATCAATTGTACTTGAAACTCATCATGGTCTCCCGTTAACTTATTCTTTGAAATTGTTATCTGTCTTACACATGCCTCATCAGGATTTTCTTTACCCTCGTCTAATTTTCCTATACCAACAATAATATCTGCTTCCGCAGCTTTACCCGTCTTAGAATTTGCCATAACATTAAAACTTAATCTCTCTCTGCCATGTGCTTCGGCTGAAGCTTGGGAAAGTCCTATAACTAATACCCCATGTCTTTTGGCAATCTCCCTAGCTTGTCTATAAACTTCACCTAGTTTTTCATGAGAAGAATTATACTTACCTGTAATATTAACTTTATCTAATTGGTCTATGATTAGTATGTCTACATCATGTTCTTTACAGTGTATGTTTAAGTCTTCCATATTCATATCAACGCTATCATGAGTATGGATATAAGATTCTATTTCTTTCCATTTATCTTTGGCTAATTGTCTGCTACCATTTAGTATCTGCCTTTTAGTTAGATTGCTACATGCATTTAACATTCTCATTTGTGTACGGATAGCAGGTTCTTCATTACAAAATATGTGAACATTCTTTTTTTGCCATGCGAACCCCCCCTCATTTGCTACCATGCTAACCCAAAAGGCAGTTTTACCACTTTCAGGTCTAGCAAAGACAATCATAAAATTACCTTTACCAATACCTTCTGTAGCGTTTTGTAGTGCATGTATATTAAAACTATATTCTCTTTGTTGATTGACTGCTTCTATTATCTCGTCAACATCTCTTGTCACTGCGGTATCATCTACTGTATCGAAGTATTCCTCATCAATAGTTTCTAAAAATCTCTGCACTTCTTTAAACGAATGTTCACTAGGATTATTTCCTATAGCTATACAAAGCTTTGACATTTCATCTGCCTTAAATGATTTGTACATACTTTTGATAGCATTTTCTACAACACTTTCATTCATATCTTGGATGTGTTGCAGTCTACTAATTAAGTTTTTAATATTTTTTTGTGCTTGAAAACTTTGATTAGCGAAGTAAGTTTCAAAATAACTTATTCTTAAATCATCAATGCTTATGGATTCAATCCCAGGATTGTCTTCGTATATTCTAGATATGGCTTTATAAATATCATTACCACCATTCGTAAAAAAAGAATCTG
>Ga0209535_1001650_pt1 | contig 15036 bp, 17 predicted proteins | sample LinPmetageLP28_FD_184041 | JGI IMG/M metagenome (GOLD analysis project Ga0209535, IMG submission 184041) | Marine viral communities from the Pacific Ocean - LP-28 (SPAdes) (version 2) | ecosystem: Environmental > Aquatic > Marine > Oceanic | place: Pacific Ocean | collected 2009-08-22 | reverse complement strand
TAGGGTTTAATAGTAATATTGTCAAAAAGTAGCGCAGCGGTCTTTATTTCGTCTGCATTTGATCCTAAACCATTGTTTTCGGTACGTATACCCAATAATAAAGGTGAGGTTACCCTATGTGCTACTATTAACTTATTACTACATTCATTTGATAAATACTCATAGTGTTGTGGTGCATCGTTTAATGGTATGTCATCAACTGTTGTTTTACTTTCTGCATTGTTATTAAATGCAATTACTACTTTTTCGCCTCTTGCACCTGTAAGTTTTGACATTACATCATTCTTAACCTGCATTTGCTTTTCACGGTCTGGGATACCATTGTTAAAGTTAACAACCTTTGTTCCGCTGAAGCCATTCTGTACATCGTTAATAAGGTAATCACTCACTTCACTTTCTAATTCAGCATATGCTAAACCACCTTGATAATCTACAGGGCAGTAATAGTCATATCCACTAACGTATTTTTTAATTATTTTTATTTCAGGTTCTTTACCGTTACCGAATCCAAACGCTGCTATTCGTTGAGGTTTGTCTTTTGGTTTTATCTTTGTCCAATCAGGTGCGTAGTAGTAACCTTCTATTTCGCCATCTTCATTACATTTTTCTGCACGTAGTGTTTGTCTTGGAAAGTGTTCTGCTTTATATACCCTATCATCTTTGTAAAGCACTTGAAAAGAACCTTCACCTAATAGTTTTAAATCTAATACAACCTTTTTTAAACAAGTGTTGCTTATAATAGATCGCATTGCAGCATACTCGTTTGTTTTAGTGTTGCTATCTAAAGCATCTAACCCTTTACCGTATATCATATTAGATACACCGTTAATAATAGCGTTGTTAGTTGTAGATTCTGTATAAAGTTTTATTAAATAAGAATAGTAATCATTATCCTCACCGTAGTTAACCCAATCTTTTTGTTTGTCTTCGCTTATTTTAGGTCGGTTGTAAGAAGCTAAATTTACTATGTGTAAGTTATCCATTATATTGTGATAAATTCGTTTGTAGTGCTATTAGAAGTATACTCACCGCTGTTTATTGTGTAAGCTGGTAAATCTGTTTGGTTTGTACAGTATATTTTATCCATAAATACAACCGTAGTACCTGAAAGTATTTTAAGTGTGTAATAAATATCTTGTTTTACAGGAAACACCGCATTAAACCTATTGTAATATAAGTTTTGTGATATACTTGTTGTTGCTTGACTGTACACTTCTTTGTTTTGCGTTTCATCTGTTATCTTAACCGTGTAAGATGCGTTAGCAGTAAATTGTCTTGGTATAAAATCAATATTTTGTGCTGATCCGCTTTCTTGTAATACTATCATATATATACAATAAAAAAGTATCAAATTTGTTATTATTAAAACAAAAAAAGGGCAGCATATTGCCACCCTTAATTCACCAAATAAAAACCCTATTAAGAATTTGTTCCTAAAGTAATTGTTACAGTTCCATCTAAACCAGCGTAATCTACTACACTAAATGGGAAGTCTACATCTTTTGTATCCGAATCCATAAAGTTAGCAGGAGCAAGTTCTGATGCTGCCATCGTTAATGTATATCCTGATAAATCACCCATTGCAGCACCTGTAGAAATTGTTCCACCTGTTACTTCTGCACCGTGTTCTAATCCCATCATAAATACATTACCATTATAATCTTCTACAGCAACGTGCGGTCTACCGTAAGCCAACAGTTTTAACTCTTTATTATCTTCTTTAGTAAGTTTTTTCAAAGTTAAAGTCAAAGTTTGCTCAACAAAAGTTGTACCGTTTTCACGTGAAGAAGTAATAGCTTGTTCAAAACTACTATTTCCTTTTAATTCGTATTTAAATGCTGTTAAACTACCAGAATTACCTGTCATATTTGTTATTTCATCATTTCCTAAAGTTACCGTACCTAAATCACCAAAATCTACGAAATAAACATTTTTTAATCCCCCTACAACATCTTTGCAAGGTTCTTTTCTACCGAGTGTCAAATCACAAGCCATATCTATATATTTTTAATAAAAAAAGGTGAGTAGGCACTACTGGCTTACCCACCCTAATTTATTGGTTAATTATCTATTAAGAATAAAGTACGATATCGCTACCGATGCCATACTGAACACCTGCTGTAAATCTCATTACTACTCTTACATTTTGTGAACCATCAATGTCAGCCATATCAATTACTTTAACTTCGTTATGGTCTGCTAAGAGCCCAGTCCCAAAGAACAAGTTTGATTTTTCTGCTGCTACCATTGTATTGTCAGCTAATCCATTTGCTACTGCAATCTTGATACCATCAAAAGAGAGTGTACCACCTGTATACCATTGTGTACCGTCAGCATTTATACCTGCTGCACCTACGTTTGTTGCAAATCCACCTAATGCTCTTACATAGCTTCTTGCTACATTCTGAGACACATAGATAAACATATCTTCTGAAGTATAAAGTGAAGAACCGATAGCATCAACTACTGCACCTAATTGTGCAATAACATTACCAGAATTAACACCACCACCTACAGCAGCTACATCAGTAACATCACCATCAGCAGTTAGTAGTTCAGTAAACCCACCAAACTGACCACCTGTTGCAGCAGCACCACTCCAGATTGAATTTTCAGTACGTTGTGCAACTTTACTTGAAACGTGACCAATTAAAAAGTCAGCAAAAGAAGGAGGTAAATTATCAAAAGCACTATACCCCATTTGTACTGCTTCCCAATCATTGTGGAAGTCCGCTTTACATAGTTGTAAATTTACTTGCTGAAAGTCAGGTTGTAAAATACGCTCTGTAAGCGTTAAAGTTGAAGTAGGATCAAAATCACAAGATGCATCTTTTACGATGTCATCACTTGCTACTTTTTTCATTACTTCTTTAAATTTAATGTTTGGCTTAATGGTAATTAATCCATTATCCAAAGTTGTACCACTTAGAAGTGCAGCAGAAATATATTGTCCTGCAAATTCACCAGAATAAGAAGTAGTTATAGAATTAGTTGTCGCCATTTTATTTTATTTATAAGTTTATTTATTATGCTTCACTTGCCCATACACCATCACCACCAGTTAAATACCAGTCAGTAAGTGCTACAGCTTTTAGTGTACACCAATCGCCTTTATTTGCAGTTGCTTTTGTGTTAATCCAATCTTTATTATCTACACCGCCTGATGATATAGCAGCTACAGTACCGTGAATTGCATCTGTTGCAGCAGGTGAAAGTGTAATAATGTTATTACCGTCAGCACCTGTATTACGAAATGTAAATTCCATTCCAATATTTTCAGATGTAATAGCTGGTAAAGTCATTACTTTAGCATCTGTTGCTATATTAAATTCAGTACCTGCTTTATTTACAGGAATATCTTGAGTAGTAGTCAAAGTTTCTTGCTCTGATCTTGCTCTCAACACATCATTTGAAGTTGTTATTGTTGTTGACATTATTTATTTATTTAAAATTTGATATTTTATTTAAAACTCTATCTAATGTAGTATTCCCTCTTTTTTGTGAATACAAATTTAAATTAGGTTTGTTTTCTTTTTCTGGGTTATGAGTAACCTTCTGCACTGGTTCGCTTAATTCTTCTTTTTCAGCATAAACAGTCTTTGTAGTTGTTTCTTCTGATTTAACAGAATTTTCATCTACAGGTTCTTCAGCCATTTCTTCTTCTTTTTTAGGTAAAAGGATAGCTTTAATTTCTTCAACCATTTCTTTAACCTCTTGAAGTTCTTCTTTAGTAGCGTAATTCATTTCTTCTTTTTCAGCTTCTACTTCTTCTTCTTCAACTTCAGCAGCACCTATAGAAGCAATAATACCTTCTTCTTCTACAATTAGTGCTTCACCGTCTACAAGTTTGTACTCGCCTACTGGTAATGCTACTTTCTCATCTTCGGTAACAATAAACACTTCTGCTCCTGCTTCAAAGTTTTCACTTTCAATAATTGCACCGTTTTCAAGTTCGGCTTGTGCCAACTTTACTTCTACAGGTGCTTCGGATAACTCTACCCCAAGTACCTCTTTTACTTTGTTTAACATATCTGTTGCTTTCATATATAATACAATAAATTTATAAATAGTTTGTTACATTTTTAGTTTGCTGCTTGACACGCTGCACAATCGTTATATAATGTTACAGCACTAAAATGATGACCGTGTGCGTTTTGATCTTGACTTAATACGGTATAACAACCATCGTGATTATTGTGGTCTGCATTTATATAATATACATTTCCTATAACTAATTGTGTAGAACCGTAAAAGTGTTTTTTTTGGCTATGTCCGCATTTTTGTACCCTATAACCGTATTCTCCTGCACTTGGTGTTTCTATTGTTGCTGTTACATTTCCTACTCCTTGTGCTTGGAAACTACCATCGCAACATTCTATAGAATATGTACCATCTTTACATAAGCAACCTCTACGACCTGATTGTGGACTTGGTATTCTACTCATATTATTTTATTGGTACGCAATTAGGAACCTTTTTACCATTTTTAATTTTAAAACCTATCATTTCATATCCGCTGTAACAAGGTTTTTTTAATTCTTCTTCTATTAAATCAAGTTCTTTTAGTTTAGCACCAGCCCAACGTAAACCAGCTTTACCACCCCACAATAAGTAAGATATAGTACCACACGCTTTACTATCGCTTTCATCATAATCTTCTTGCGCTCTACTTAAATAACTAAACATCCTTTTAATTGTTTCTGTAGTGATTGGTTTGCCTTGTGCTAATTGTTGCGCCCTTACTTTTCCTACTTGTGTTGCACACTTGTTGTTTACTTTTTCGTTTAGTTCAATACCTTTTTTTGCATTGTTTTTAACACCACTTGGATAATCTGAATAAGATTCTAAATTTTCTTCTTTTAATATATGCTTTAGTTCTTTAACTAATTCGTTAGCCATTTCTTCCTGTTCAGACATTTGATCTTTTACAGGTTCGTTAGGTCTTTGTAATTTATCTGCAAAGTAGCCTTCTATACTAAATCCTTTTACCTCACCTGCTTTTACTTTATTCCATACATCATCGTTATTTACTTTCATAGATACCATCCAAGTACCAATAGGCACGTTTAAATCGTACATTCTACTTTTATCTTGTTCACTTTCTACTATCCAACTTTCTACAGCAGTTAAACCTTTAAGTTCTAATTGGTGTTCTAATGTAGAGTTGTTTTGATTACCTTTTATAAAAAATAATTCACTTGCTTTACGTACGGTTGCTTGACTAAAGTATATATAATATTCTTGTTCACCATTTTTACGATAGATAGGCTTATTAGGTATTAAGGCTGCACCCATAAGGATACGCTTTTCCTTGTCAACTTCTGCAAGTTTAAACTCTTGGTTTTTAAGTGCTATAAAGTTTTCTTCTATTGCTGGGTTCTCTACGACGCTTATCGCTTCTATTCCAGAAACCTCATCGTTTTCATCTATAAAAAGTTCTACTATGTCCATACTATTACAATAATTATTTATCTATTTTGTTATCCAATTGATGCACCTTCTACTATATTACGTTCTAATGCTTGTGCGTTAGTTACTTCATTACTTACTACAAATGCTTTTATAGGTTTTTCTTCTTGTTCACCTATTGTTTGTGCTAATTGGTTTTCAGGTGCTGCTCCTACTACATTAAATGATGGAGGTGCTGGGGCTGATGATGCACCTCTACCGCCTGACATACCTGCTCCTGTTGGTAATTTTACCCCTACTATCTTTTTAACTGTTTGAATACCTGATGCTAATATACCTGCTGCTGATATTGCTTTTTCAATAGAAGCAAATGGTTGAGGTAATGTTGATGGTGTTTTCAAAACTTCAGTAAAACCTAAATAACTATTAATCGTTGCTTGTGCAATAGCTGCTGCTTTTCCTGCTGCACTATTTTCGCCTAATAAAGCTGCAACACCACCTAATGCTTCTGCTGTTAATTTTAACTTTTGATTTAAAGTTAATTCATCTTCTGCTTGTTCTTGTTTTGCAGAATCTTTTTTCAAATCATTCAAATTAGCAATAGCTATTTTTTGTTGCTCTATACCTTTTGCTTGTATTTGGTTTATATCATCGCTTTGTTTTTGTATTGCATCAAGTTCTGCTTTACGTTCTGCTGCTTTTTTATCAGCTTCCATTTTACGTAACCCTGCTGCAACACCTAATAATTCTTTGTTTCTAATCAAACGCTGTTCTTCTAAACTTATAACGTTTGCTATTAATTGCGCTTCTTCATCTAAATCTTCTTTTGTTGATTCGCTTAAACTATTTTCTTGAATTTTAATATCCCTTCTTAATTCCGCAAGTGCAACCTCTTTACCTGTAATTTTATCTTCCATTGCAGCAGCATCCTCAAGAAACTTAATTCTTTGTGCGCTTGTAAATTTATCTACTTCAGCCGCTTGTGTTTTTAGTTTGTTTATTTCAACATTTGTTTTTGCTCTTTCAATTAATAATTGTCTTTCTTTTTTATTAGCTTCTGCAATTTTATCAGCAAGTTCACCAGCTATCTTTATTTCTTTTTGTGTTTCTTTTCCAAAGTTTTTAACCTTATCACTAAATTCATCAAACGCTTGTCCTGCTGCTTTTAAATCCCTATCAACAAAAACAGCTATTATTATATTACCTAAACTTGCGAATATATCTGTTACATTACCAGCAATAACGCCAAGTTGTTTTAGTATTTTTGCAAATTTGTTTTGACCTGCTTCACTTGACGTAAAGGCTGCTGTTAAAGCTGTAACTGCTATAATTAAAGCACCTATACCTGTTGCTATAATTGCACCTCTTAATGTCTTAAAACCTCCAATAACGCCTTTTAATGTACCTGTAAAACCTTTAAACTTTGTAATAGCACCACCAGTTACAGAATCTAATTGATTACCCATTTCTTCAGTATTAGCTGTAACTTGTTTTGTTTCTTCGCTAACTTCCTGTATTGAATCTTGTAAATCTTCAGCGTTATCTATTGCGCTTTGCGTTTTTAATTCAACATCAATTACTACCTTTTCCATAATCCATTTTTATATTGTTCGTAACCTTCTTTTATTGATTCAGGAAACTTATTTTTACCCATAGCTATATCCATATATTGTCCGTTCCATTTCTCGCTTCTTGCAAATTCTAATAAATCTAATATATTTTGTATCATATCTTTTTTTTACGATGTGCTTTGTAAATCTGCAACTGTAAATGCTAAACCTAAAGAACCTCCACTTACTATACTACCTGTAACTGTACCACCTTTAATCATTACAAAAGGGTATGCGTTTAAATACATATGGTATTTAACAAAGGCATTAGTTTTATTGCTCATATTAAATACAGCAGAAAAATCTGCTCCAAATCTATTTATTGCTTTAAATGTATGCGATACAGGATAATAAGTACCTGCTGTTGGGTTAGCTACACTTGATAACCATTCTACTATTTCTTTAATTGCTGTTTCATTTGGTTGTATAACATTTCCTATTACAATACCATCTTGATCTTCAGCACCTCTTCCCGAAAAGTTTTCTCTTGATAAGTTATGTTGAGGTGAACCTGCACTCATATATCCTGCTGTTCCAACAATACCATATAGGTTTTCACCACTTGCATTATTATATTGACTTACTGCTGATGGTACTGTAGATGCGGTTACAACACTACTTATAGCATCTGCTTTGTCGTTTGTAGTTCCTGTATTAGTTCTTGCATAGAATCTATAGTAAAGTATTGCAGGATCAGTTAAACCAGCTTTTTTATAAATACTTTTTATAGGTACATTTTGTACAGCTAATGAAGGTGTAAATGGTACTACCGATACATCACCAAATGCTTTTAATGTATCAACATTATCTGTAGAACTTAAATTAGTTAATGATGTAGAATATAAATAACCATATTCATCTAGCCTTTCAGTATCACCTATTTTACCTAATGCTGTTATTTGATGACTAAAGAAAACCTCTGTAGTTGTAGATACTGGTATTTGATCCGTTGCTATTGTAGGTGCAGTTACTTTTAAACTTGTATCTGAATATGCACTTACTGGGTTATTTACCGTTTTAATTGGTATACCTGTTTTTATACTTGGTAATGTAAATTGTGTATCACATCCTGCATCCGTTTTTACTAAACTATTATCAACAGATATTAAAGTTGAATCTACAGTTAAACAGTTATCATCTAATATTCTTAACGTTTTAAATACAGGTGCATCAAATATGTTTGTTAATTCTAAAGTGCTTTGTTCGGTTTCAAAGTTTGTAGATATTTTATTAATTCTATATTCGTTATCATTTAAAATAAACTTATCAGCTAAATTTAATTTGTAAATTAAACTCATAGGCAAATAAGCCTTTGCTGTTGTAATACGTTTGCGTATATCAAACATATCTTCTATATAATTTTTATAGTAGGTTTTAAATAACGTTTCATTGTTTACCTCTCTTGAGTATTCATCAAATTCAGCATTAAAGTTTATACTTTGTTTTCCTGACAAATATGTGCTACCTGTAGTTTCACAATTTAATGGTATGTATGGATTTGTAATTGACACACCTGTACTTTCAGTTAAATTTAACGCTCTTATTGTTGCAGAAGATTTTGCTGCATAAAAAAGTAAGGGTTTACCTAAATATGGTGATTGGCTTTTATCAACTGAATATCCATACTGCACGTTACTATCGGTAGCACTTACTATATTGTTTGCGGATACAAATAAATGTTCGTATTTAAAATGCTCAAAAGGTAATGTAATATTATATACTTTACCATCATATTTTTCTGGTGCGTTATAATACAAAGCACCCCATTCAGTATTTTCTATTTCTTTGTGATTGTTTGCTAAAAAGCTATCTGTACCATCATATTCAAAATCTACTTCTTTAAAAGGTAATATAGAATCTGTTGTTGTTTCTGTTTTATCTAAAAAAGGTGTAATGTCGTGTGCTGCTGTACTACTTGCATAAAAGTTGTCAAGTGTTTTTACCTGAATAATACCGTTATCATCTTCAAATGCTGTAAGATTAAACATTTTAAAAATACCAGTAATAAAGTCTATTACTTTCATATCAGGTGCTAACTGGTCTGCATCAACAGGGTTATCAGTTGTTTTAGCAGCAGTTGCTGTAAATATTAAATCCTTTTTTCTTCCAAGTAATCTTGTGCTTTTTATATATGATGATACTATAAAGCTATAACTTGAAACTGCATCTGTTTCAATAAAGTAAGTGTATGTACCATCGCCTATATCTAACCAGTCTTTTTCTTTTAAACTTGTGTTTTGTCCTAATTCAGTTGCACCAGTTAAACCGTTAAACCTTTGGAACTGTTGACCATCTTTTTTTATTATTAAACTATAGGGATCAGAACCATTAGGTGTTACCCTAACATTCATTCTTCTTTCTATTTTATCTACAGGTATATTATCAAAAACCCTTGTTTTTTTAATTTCATCCATAGATGAAGTAAAACTTGCGTTCTTAAATCCTGTAAATATGTTATCCTCATTTTTAGTTACTGTAAAACCAGTTGCTTGATGTTGCGCATCTTGGTCTTGAAATAGTTCGCCTTCTTTATTGTGTAACCACATATACAAACCATAAAAAGCAGTATTTGTTTCATTAAAAAAGTCAGTACTAAAAGTAATGTTGTATTGTATTTCTATTGCCTTAATAATTGCATATAACCTAATAGCAGGTTTTAATTCTTTAAAAGGCACTCCATAATCTGTACTTGTTCCTGCTGATGTATTTATGTTTTTAATAGTATCAGTATTAACAACTGCTGAATTACTATCAAATATTAATCTTGCGGTATGGGTAATTAACGGTATTATAACTGCATCTGTTATTGTACCTGCTGGTGAAACAACATCTAAACCATTAGCCATATAAGCAGCTATGTTTGTATCGTTATAACTAAAACTATATTTGTTTAATTGATCTAATGCACTTAATTTATCTTCACCTAATAAATCTTTAAGGTTTATTGTGTTACCAAAGAATGTGAGTTTGTATGTATGTGGTTCATTGTTTTTAAGTTGTACACCTTCAAGTTTTATTTTACCTTTTTTAAATAACTTATAATTTAAATGTAATTCAGAATTTATTTTTTTTCGTGCATCAAATCCTAATATATTAAAATTGTAAAAATGCTTAAATATCTTATTGTTGTTTTTTGATGCTGGTACATTAAAGGTTTGTGTAAAAGGTACAAACACTTTTTGTATATCTTTTATGTCTTGTATTGATTGTGTTAATACAATGCTTTCATCCTTAAACAGTTCAACCTGTTGACCATCAAAATATATTTGTAGTTGTAGCATTATCTAACATTGTTAATTCTATCAAACGCAAAATCAAACTCTACTGTATAATTTATAAGTTTGTCATTTAAAGATGTTTTGTATTGTAATGATTTAGATTTAGGTATTACTGCAAGTGTTTTGTTTTCATATCTTATATAAACGTTTTCACTATAAAATAGTTCTTCTATTGTTTGGTTCATATTTTCTTTTATATAACCAGTATTCATCGTTAAAGAAGTTTGTGCGTTTACATTCATTCTTCCTTTTTGGTTTTCGTAGGTGTTGTATGTTGATGATGTGTTTGTTATTATATTCTTTTTAAACAACTCATCTGTTACGTTTGTTACTTCACTTGTTTTCTTAAAGAAATATAAGTCCTCAAATGCACCGAACTTATTGACAAAAGTAATTTTAAATGGTGTGTACTTTGGTTCACAAATATTAGACACCGTTATAGTTTTTTTAACCGTGCTATCATCTGTATCAAAAACTTGAATAGTTGAAGTATTAGCTGGTATTGTAATGTATTGTATTTTTTGGTTTGTGTTTCCGTTATCTGTTATTTGTGTTGTAGTAGAATCAATTATTACTTTACCTACACCTTCTGCAAATATTGGGAACCTACCTGCTGTATTTTCTGGTAAATATATATTTGTAGCACTCATTAAAGTGTGTCTATCTAATTCAGGGTTTGCACCTTCTTCAAAATACCCATACCCATCTACAGCAACATAGGTTGATACAATAGGGTTTGTTTCAAAAGGCTCATCACTATCATCAAAAGAATTTACAACCGCCCTAACATATCTTGCAATAGAAGTATAATCGTTATTATAACTTATAGCTATATAATCCCTTACAAGTTCAGCAATTTCTAAAGTAATATTAGTATTGCCTGTTACTCTGCTTTTTTGAATACTATATTGTGGGTTTGTTGGTTGATCTGTTACTAAACCATCCCATATATATAAATCTACATCTACTCTTTTTAATCCCATAATTTTAAACTAAAACTCCTGCACCGCCCCCTGTTGTATTACAAGAAACGATTGCTAATTCTTGAACTATTCCTGAATTATCTATATTAATTACATAATAACTTCCTGCACCTGCTCCAAACGCACTTGATGCTGATGAAGTAAATACACCGTAATATAAATTACCACCATCAAAAGGTACACCGCCTTGACAAACTTGACTATTTAGTAACGCATTTAAACTTGCTGCTGTTGAGGTTATTGCTTTGTTAGCACCATACGCTGCATTACAATGTCCTTCTTGTGTTGTTACACCTGAACTTCTATAAAATGTGTTTGCACCACAAACCGAAACCGTTGCTGGTTGTATTATTGTAACATCACAATTTATATCGCTCCCTGCATTTGCATATCCTGAAGGTATTGTAACAGGAAAAGTTACAGTTCTTGAGGTGTCTACATCAACTGTACTAAACTGTACACCACTTGCAGGTGTTTTAACAGTACCTAATGATGATGTTCCTGCATTTATTGAACCATTTCTTGCTATTGATTGACCTGTGAGGTTGGCTAATGAACAAGTAAACGTAGGTGGTGCTGTACCTACTTGTGAAAACGTTGCACTACATTCTACGGTTGCTGCTGCATTAGAATAACCAGAAGGTACTGTAATATCAAAAAACAAAGTATGTGATATTGGACTTGCTGTATTGTTTGCTGCTACACTTGTTATTGCACCTCCACCAGAAGTTGCCATTATTTTTGTTATAGTTCCTAATGTTGTAGGGTTTGTTATTGCACCTGCTTGACTAATACTACCACCTTGTAAAGCTGGGTTTGTAGGTGAGGTACAACTAAATGCACTTGTGCTATCTGTTACTGTAACCGCTATGCTTTGTGTCTTTTCACAAGTTGCTGGATAACTGTTATCCCTACCAATACCGTAAACCGTTGTTGATCCTGCAATTACATTTGGTGCTAATGTTAATACACTTCCACTTAAAGCTGCTGTTACTAAATTAGGATTTAAATTAGAAAAAGCATAAGTAGTTTCACCTGTAAAGAATCCTGCTAAATCAATATCTACGCTTGAACCACCTACACTTAAACTTTGACCACTTATTGAACCACTTGCTGCTGGTCCTCCTGAACAAACTGTAGGCTGTATTACTGAACTTGTTACACCTTGTTGAGTTGCAGTAACAGGACATTCAAAAAATATATCACTTGTGTTAGCATAACCTACAGGTATAAGTAGTTTAATTTTTATTGTTCTTGATGTATCGGTGTTTTCTGTTGGGAACTTGTTATTTGCAAAATCACCATCATCACTTGATATAGAATCTATCACACCAACAGCAGGACTCGGTAAAGTAATAATACCTTGATTATCTACTGCAAAACCTACTAACCCTGCAACCGTACAATCAAAGTCTGGTAATGGTGGACTTGGTTCTACAAGGTGTAAATAAAAAGGGCTTCTTACGTTTATTTTTGTACTCATTAGTTTCTAAATAAATTGTTTATATCTTCACCAAAAGCAAATTCCAAATCATTAGGTAGTTTTTTAAATGCTTGTTCAAATGGTTTTGTAAAGAATAAACTTGGTTTTAATCCTTTTCTGTATATGCTTCTTGCTATTAAAAACCCTATCGTATTATAGTTGCCTTTTTTAAACTTACCTTCTTTATCTCTTAATCTTATGTTCTTACTTTTTGCCCATTGTGCCAATGGTTTAACAGGTGGCATTTTGTTTGTATACGAAAAGGGTGTATCGTATTTCTTTTCTGTTCCACTTACACCACGATCTTGAAACATACCGTAATCTTCCATTTCAAAAGATAAAGTATTTTTTTTATTATCTAAAAAATAAGCAAGGCTTTTATATAATTGACCATCTGATGAGGTTGTACCCTTACCTTTTTTTGATTTGTTTTTTGATAACCTTGTTCTTGCTTGTTGTACTACAAACTTACCAAACTTATTTAGTTCTTTATTTAGGTTTTCTAACTGCATATTGTCATATCGTTTTGTACTAATACATCAAATGTTGCAGTCCATCCTGCTAACTTGTTTTCAAACCTATCTACAAATGGTTCACAATTAACATCACCTTCTATTTGATAAAGGTTAGTATATAAATCACCACGTTGTAAGATGTTTATTATTCTTGTTAGTAATCCTAATTGTGTATTTAGCACATCCTGTTCATTATCGTTTCCTACAAATATATCTGTAGTTGCTGCTTTACTTATATCTACAATATCCATTGATAATATAGAAATGTTAAACGTTAATGTTTTAGTTCCTACTGTAGTGTTGTTTACTATAATATGTGATAATGGAAATATGGTTTGCTTGTTAAGGTCTACATCATCTAAACTACCAAATGTAACTGTATTAACAAATGGTTCTGCTGCAAGTGCTGTTTTTAATTGTTCCGTTACGTTGTAAAAACCTTTCATCGTTTTTTAATTAACTTCTTTTCTAATTCTACTTTATCTTTTTCAAATGACAAATACATTAAACATTCGTGGACATTAAGCTGGGTAACCTCGTCAAACTTGGTAGCATCTCCTTTAGCAATACCATAGACTGACTGATACCAGCCCCACTTTGACCCAAACGTTCCCTCTGCTGAATAGTCAAGTTCTTGGGTAACTCCTTCTGTAAATAGTTCAGGATAGTTTGTGTTAACTCGTTGCTTAAATTGTAAAAAAAAACCATAGAACCAAACACAATATCTAAAGGCATATACTTTAGCTTGTCATTCATACCTTTGTATTCTTCTATGTTGTACTTCTTATCTTTCTTAAATTTAACTGGTCTGTATAACACGCTCATTGCTTTGTGCATATTATCCCAATTACCCAAGTTCTCATCAAGGTCTATAAACTCACCTAAAGACATATCATCAAGTACAGGTATAAATCCATACTCTACATTGTTTAAATTAAACGTAGGTACTAAACTATGCTTGTGATCAAATACCTTGTTCAGGTGTACGATTATTTCTTGTACGGATTTGTATTTTATGTTTGCAACATCCTTTAAGTTTAAGTTACAAAATATCTCTACCATCTTTTGTAGTAAGAATGTAGATTCTTTATTTTCTTCTGTGTTTAACTTTTCAAACCTTTGGTATTGATCTAAAGTTATTTCCTTAAGTGAATCAGGTACATTTATTTTAACTTTCATATTAATACAATAAATTATATGGTGTTTTGTATAAAAAGGAAAAGGTAACATTTCTGCTACCTAATCCCAAACCAAACAAATGAAAAAACTATTGTTTTAATATAAACCTTTTATAGGAATATCTGTATGCTTCTTCTATTGTATTTTCTAAATGTATGCTGTTTTGTTTGTAAAGCTTTTTGCCTTTTAGTATTTGACCATTAACATCTATATCTAAATAAACATCAGATGCTTTTGTACCACGTTTTGACGGACGTTGTACTATATATATATTTTCATACCAACAGGCTTCTTGCATCTTAAAAATATCCAACAACTTTATCTGTTATTTCATTTGCCCACAATATAAAGAATAAAAAGAAGTACATTGATGCTATTGCAAATAAGCCACATAATAATGCACCACCAAATATTTTGATGAGGTTCTTTCTATTTTCTTTTTTTGTCAATTCTTTTACCATTATATACTCTACTTTGTTTTCCATATTAATGTATTTTAATTAAACCTAACCCAAACTCATTTGCTACATAGTTTATATGTTTTTGGGTTGTTACGCTCCACCATCCTAATTGTATAAG
>Ga0209535_1001649_pt1 | contig 15045 bp, 17 predicted proteins | sample LinPmetageLP28_FD_184041 | JGI IMG/M metagenome (GOLD analysis project Ga0209535, IMG submission 184041) | Marine viral communities from the Pacific Ocean - LP-28 (SPAdes) (version 2) | ecosystem: Environmental > Aquatic > Marine > Oceanic | place: Pacific Ocean | collected 2009-08-22 | reverse complement strand
GTGTTACTGGACTTATTACTGCAAGTGCTGGTGTTGCAATCGGTGGAACTGGTGCAGCTAATACTTTGGACGATTATGAAGAAGGCACTTGGACGCCTACTCTAGCCAGTGGAGGTTCGCTTTCGGGTGGTGGTGGTTACTACACAAAAGTAGGTCGGTTAGTTTCTGTTTGGTGTTCTTATACTATTGCATCAAAATCTGGTTCTGGTCAATTTATCATTGGAGGCCTTCCTTTTACAGCATCCACTAATTTTGGTTCGCAGGGCGCTGTGCGAAACCAAGGGGTTAATAGCAGTAGTTATGGTAATGTTTTTGTTGTTGAAATGCTTGCCGGCACCGTTACTGCCAGATTTCACTATCCATCTAGCAGTAGCTCTCAGTTAGTAGTTCAAATTGGTGATGTAAGTGTTGGAGACTTTAATGCTTGGGGTTTAACGTATGATGTATAACTTTATACCTCTAGTGGATTCTAGGGGCGGACAAAAGGAGAAAAATAATGGCGATTACAAAACGTACAGAACAAGATAAGATTGAAGTAGTAGGCGTGCATAAGCACATTCAGATTAGAACTGCTACTATTATTGAAGAAGATGGTGTAGAACTTTCAAGAAATTTCTCACGCCATGTTGTCTCACCAAATTCAGATTCATCTGGAGAAAGTGCAGATGTAAAGGCAATGGTTGCACAGTTTCATACTGATGCAGTCAAAACTGCTTATGCAAAACATCTAAAGGACTCAGCACCAGAGTAATAAATATCTGAATGTCAAATTATGAACACTATCTTGGAAACCCACTACTAAAAAAATCTAATGTTCCAGTAAACTGGACAAAAGATAATATTTTAGAATACCAGAAGTGTATGGAAAACCCCATATACTTTATTAAGAATTACATTAAAATTGTATCACTTGATGAAGGACTCGTTCCTTTTGAAATGTATGACTTCCAAGAAGATATTATAGATACAATTCATAATGATAGATTCACAATATGTAAGATGCCACGACAGTCTGGCAAATCCACGACTATGGTATCTTATATTCTTCACTACATTCTTTTCAATAACAATATGAATGTTGCAATTCTTGCTAACAAGGCTGCGACTGCACGAGATATTCTTGGACGTTTGCAACTTGCATACGAGAACCTACCCAAGTGGTTACAACAAGGAGTTGTGTCTTGGAACAAGGGTTCAGTGGACTTAGAGAACGGTTCTCGTGTAGTTGCTTCATCAACATCTTCAAGTGCAGTTCGTGGTGGTTCTTACAACATGATATTCTTGGACGAATTTGCATTCGTTCCTACTAATGTTGCAGAGGACTTCTTTAGTTCTGTTTACCCTACAATTTCATCTGGTAAGTCTACAAAGGTTATTATCGTTTCTACACCAAACGGTATGAACTTGTTCTACAAACTTTGGGTAGACGCAGAGAATAAACGTAACTCATACAATATCATAGATGTTCATTGGAGTCAAGTGCCTGGCCGTGATGAGGTGTGGAGAACAGAAACAATTGCAAACACCTCTGAAGAACAGTTCAGAAGAGAGTTTGATTGTGAGTTTCTTGGTTCTTCTAATACACTCATTGCAGCTGCAAAGATTAAAACAATGGCATTTCATAATCCTACCAAGTCAAATGCTGGGTTGGATGTTTATGAAAATCCAAAAGAAAAACATACATATACACTAATTGCTGATGTGTCAAGAGGAACAAACAATGATTACTCTGCGTTTATTGTATTTGACGTATCAACTGTTCCTTATAAAATAGTTGCAAAATATCGTAACAATCAGATTAAACCTATGCTATTCCCTAACATTATCCATGAGGTTGCATCTGCATATAACCTTGCATACACCATGATAGAGGTAAATGATATAGGTGAACAAGTTGCTTCTGCTCTACAGTTTGACTTGGAGTATGAGAACCTTATTATGGCTTCAATGCGTGGTCGTGCAGGCCAAGTCGTTGGCGGTGGGTTTTCAGGGGGAAAAGCACAATTGGGGGTAAGAACAACTAAAGCAGTAAAAAGGATGGGTTGTTCAAATCTTAAACAAATTATTGAGACTGATAAACTAATTATACAAGATTATGAACTAATAAATGAATTTTCTACATTTATACTTAAAGGACAGTCTTATGAAGCTGAGGAAGGACATTGTGATGACCTTGCAATGTGTTGTGTATTATTTGGTTGGTTAATTCAACAAACTTATTTTAAGGAGTTGACAGATGATGATATTCGTGCTAGAATGTACTTAGAACAACAACATCAACTAGAACAAGATATGGCTCCATTTGGATTTATTGTTGATGGAGTAAATGATTATGGCGAGGCTGTTGTTGATGAATATGGACAAAGGTGGAGTCCAGTAGTTCGTAGTCACGATTCTGATTGGTAGAAAACATCAAATACCTACATAATATCAATAATATCGTTTTCTAACTTTAAGAAACAGTTTGCACACACAACTTTGGATTCATTGATTAAACCTATAACTTCAGTTCTAGATTCTTCATTTAATCCTTTTCTTTTAGTAAGATTTCGTATTTTCCCTTCATAGGGATAAAATTGGAGACATGCGGTTTCAGATTCTCCACAGTAAATACATACTTTATTAGAGAGATATTGGTTTACCCATATCTTTCTAGCTCTATAATTGCGTTTAGAAACCTTTTTTATAGTTTCTTTGTATTTCTGATAGTGTTCTGACATATAATTATTTATATGCCGCTAAACCTATAAAAAATAAATGAAGAGAAGGTTTTTTATAAATATTCGTGTAAGTTTGGAAAACTTAATAATGATAAATCCATAAAGGAGAAAACAGGATGGCATTTCAAGTATCCCCTGGCGTACTAGTCAAGGAAGTTGATCTTACCAATGTTGTGCCTGCTGTTGCAACATCAATCGGAGCGCTCGCTGGACACTTTACACAAGGCCCAGTAGATGAAGTCGTTTCAATTGGTTCGGAGCAAGAGCTGGTAGAAATCTTTGGTAAACCAACTTCTGACAACTATGAAACATGGTTTTCAAGCGCCAACTTCTTGCAATACAGTAATGCTTTGCGTGTAGTTCGTGCTAACATGGCAGGATCAAAAAACGCAACAGCAAACGGTGCTGGATTGCAAATTAATAACGATGATGTTTACGATGCAAATTATGCTGGTGGGCAAGCTAGTGTAGGAAACTGGGGTTCAAAATTCCCAGGCGCTTACGGTAATGCTCTAGGAACATCAATATGTGCAAACGCAACAGGGTTTGAACAAAACTTTGCTGGTTCTGCTGGTACACTAGGTGTAACAACAGGTACACCAGCTATTGGTGCAACAACTGTCGGTGTTGACAATGGTGGTGGTTCTGCTGGTGCCGGTGGTGCTGCATTCAATGTAGGTGACATTGTTTACTTTCAAGAAGCAGACGGACAACAGTATGAAGTTACTGCAATTTCAACTGACAACTTAACAATTAAACAACTAGACAATCCTAATGGTGGTGGACTTAAAACTGCCTTAGCTGCGGCAACTAATGTTCGCAGACGTTGGAGATTCTATGACTTGTTTGATGCTGCGCCAGGCACATCAACTTATGCTGCTGACAGAGGACTTGTTTCAGATGAGATGCATGTCGTAGTATTTGACAAAACTGGTGGTATCAGTGGTTTCGATAACGACCTTTCTGGACAAAGAGGAAATTCAGTACTTGAAACTTTCCCATTTGTATCTCAGGCAGGAAATGCAAGAACACCACAAGGTAGCAGCAACTTCTATGCAAACGTAGTTAACTTAGGTTCAGAATATGTAAGATGGTTGGATCACCCCTCATCACTAAGTAATGCTGGATCAAATCCAGCTTCTGGTACTACATTCGCATCAACAGCTGGTAAAGGTGGTATCACTAATGATGCTCTTACTGGTGGTGCAGACGGTACTGCAAATCCACTTGCGCCTACTGTAGGTGAACTAGATGTTGCATACGAAAAATTTAGTGATGCAGACACAGTAAATGTTAACTTGATTATCGGTGGACAATCTCCTGCTGGTACTGGTGGTGTAACACACGCAACCAACCTAATCGACCTTGCAGAAAAAAGAAAAGATTGTGTATCATTTATTTCACCACGATCAGGTGATGTTGTAGGTGTCACAACAGGTGCTGCACAAACAACAAATGTAAAAGGTTTCTTTGACCTTCTTGCAAGTTCTTCATATGCAGTATTCGATAGTGGATACAAGTATATGTACGACAAATATAGTGATGTGTATCGTTACGTTCCATTGAACGGTGATACTGCTGGACTTTGTGCAAATGCAGACAATGTTGCTGACCCTTGGTTTTCACCAGCTGGTTACAACAGAGGACAAATTCGTGGTTCAGTAAAACTTGCATACAACCCAACAAAAGCAGAAAGAGATATCCTTTATCCTGCTCGTGTAAACCCTGTTTGCACATTCCCAGGCCAAGGTACTGTTCTCTTCGGTGATAAAACTGCATTGTCTAGACCAAGTGCATTCGATAGGATTAACGTCCGTAGATTGTTCCTTGTTCTTGAAAAGGCAATTGCAACTGCTGCTAAGTTTCAACTCTTTGAAATTAACGATCAGTTCACACAAGCACAATTCAAAAATCTTGTTGAACCGTTCCTAAGAGATGTACAAGGTAGAAGAGGTATTACTGACTTCAAGGTTGTTGCAGATGGAACAAATAACACAGGTGAAGTAATTGATAGAAATGAGTTTGTCGGAGATATCTACGTCAAACCATCTAGATCAATCAACTTTATTCAACTAAACTTTATCGCAGTGAGAACTGGGGTAGCATTTTCAGAGGTAGGGGGATAATTAAATGGCTAGTATTGACGATTTTAAATCAAACCTTATCGGTGGTGGTGCAAGGGCTAACCAATATAGGGTTATCATGTCCACACCATCAGGAATTGCAACAGGTTTGGACACCGTAAGAACACAATATTTGGTTAAGGCGACTTCGTTGCCTGGCCAGACAATTCCAGAAGTAACTGTTAACTTTAGAGGACGCCAATTGTTCCTCGCTGGTGACAGAACTTTTGAAACTTGGACAACAACAGTTATCAATGATACTGATTTCATGGTTCGCAATGCAATTGAGCGATGGATGAATGGTATCAACGACCTTGAAGAAAACACTGGACTCGTAAGTGTTTCAGATTATTCTTCACAGTTGACTGTACAACAGTTAGATAGGGATGACAGAATTTTAAAACAATACACTCTTAAAAACTGTTGGCCAACTGTAGTTGCACCAATCGAATTGTCATATGACACTGTAAGTGATATTGAATCATTTGATGTAACTTGGAGATATACAAGTTTCTCCGCTAGTAACGTATAATCTAGTTTTACAAACCGACTAAATAGTTGGGTAAAATTAGGAGAACTATAGTATGGCGGAACTATTTGGTTTCAGAATCACAAGGGCGAATCAGAGTGGGGGTAGTGATGGTTTCACTGCTCCTTCTACTGATGACGGTACAATGGATATTGTATCAGGTGGTGGGCATTATGCATCCATCCTTGATATGGACGGCCGTGACAAAAACGAACTAGACTTAATTCGTAGATATCGTGATATTGCACAACAAGCAGAATGCGATAGTGCAATTGAAGATATTGTAAATGAAGCGATTGTCTCTGATGAAAGAGATCAATCTGTATCAATTTCTCTAGACAATTTAAAATTTTCACCAAACATCAAATCTAAAATTAGAGATGAGTTTGATGAAGTTTTACGTTTGCTTGACTTTAATGCAAAAGGACATGACATTTTTAGAAGATGGTATGTTGATGGTAGAGTATACTATCATAAAATCATTGATACTAAAGCGCCTCGCAAAGGAATTAAGGAAGTAAGATTTATTGACCCTCGCAAGATTAAGAAGGTCAGAGAACAAAGAAAAGAAAAAGATCCAAAAACTGGTTTGGATATGGTAAAGAATATAGAGGATTTTTATCTCTATAACGAAAAAGGTGCTGATCAAAACACAGGAACATCTACTGGTGTAAAGATTACTGCTGATGCAATTTCTTATTGTCCATCTGGTTTGGTGGATATGCATAAAGGAACAGTCCTTTCCCATTTAAATAAAGCTATTAAACCTGTCAATCAGTTGCGTATGATTGAGGATGCATTAGTTATCTATCGTATCTCTCGTGCGCCTGAAAGACGTATTTTCTATATTGATGTTGGTAACTTGCCTAAGATGAAGGCAGAAGCATACTTAAAGGATGTGATGAATCGTTATCGTAACAAGTTGGTGTATGATGCACGAACTGGTGAAATTCGTGATGATAGAAATCATATGTCAATGTTAGAAGATTTCTGGCTACCTCGTAGAGAAGGTGGTAGAGGAACAGAAATCACAACCTTGCCTGGCGGTTCAAATCTTGGTGAGATTGATGATATCCAATATTTCCAGAAAAAACTATATCGTTCACTCAATGTACCTGTATCAAGACTTGCAGAAGAATCAGGATTTTCTATCGGACGTTCTGATAACATTACAAGAGATGAACTAAAATTTACAAAGTTTGTACAAAGACTTCGCAAGAAGTTTGCTATTCTTTTCTCAGACATGCTAAAAACACAACTAGTGTTGAAGGGTGTAATCGCAGTAGAAGAATGGGATATAATGAAGGAACACATTCAGTTTGACTTCCTTGCAGATGGTCACTTCACTGAACTAAAGAATGCAGAACTTCTACAAAATCGTTTGGATATGTTAGGACAAATTGAGTCCTATGTTGGAACATATTTTTCTAAAGAGTATGTACGAAAGAATATACTAAGAATGACTGATCCTGAGATTGAAGAAATTGAAGACCAAATAAAAGATGAAGAGGGTGGTGAAATGGGTGCGCCAGAAGATGATGGTATGTTTGCTCACAACGATCCCTCAAAAGGAGATAAATAATGGAAAATAATGTAAGAGATTTTGTTGACTCAATTGGAGATGGAGATAATCTCTCAGCAGAAACACAATTTAATGCTGCACTTGCAGCTAAAGTTGGTGATGCTTTAGAAACAAAAAGAAAAGATGTTGCAAAAACATTTGTAACACAACACATTCCAGAGGTAGAAGAAGATAGTGAGTAAAACCATTTCACAGTTCCAATTGGAATTACCAGAAAAGGATGAGCATACAAAGTCTAAGGAATATAAAAAACTATCCCCTAAGATGAAAGATGCTGTTGATGCTATTTTTAAGGAAATGGAGTCTAAACCCTCAGATTTCCTAAATACTTTTGATAAAACAATAAATAGTGTTTCAAAGAAGTTTAAAGTTCCGCCAAAGAAACTTTTAGATTATTTTGAAAATGAACTATTGTCAATTTAGGAAGAAGTGATATGAAAGTTTTAGGAGCAGAAGAAGCACTCGCCACTGGAGCAACTAAGGGTAAGTCGAATACTGCACATTATGTGTTCAACAACGGCTCAAAGCAAGCAGTTACAATTAGAAACGCTGCAGATGATGGCGATACAGGCTCAATAAGAATTAACGCAAACTCTGGTGTTATTATCCACACTGATATTGGTGTAGGATTTCGTGGTGCAACATCACTGTTTATTACACCAGTTGTAAGTTCGGGGTATTAATATGAAATTAATTGCAGAACAGATACAAGAAGTAGAATACATCACCGAAGCCAAAGAGGACGGTGGTAAAGATATGAAGATTCGTGGAATCTTTATGCAGGCAGACCAAAAGAATAGAAATGGTCGTGTCTATCCAATGAGTGTACTTAATAAAGAAGTCGCTCGTTATAATAAAGAATTTGTTGCTGAAGGTCGTGCGTTTGGGGAACTTGGACATCCAGAAGGCCCAACTGTCAATCTTGACAGGGTTTCGCACATGATCACAAAACTTGAAGCTGATGGAAAGAACTTCGTTGGTGAGGCAAAATTGTTGTCTACTCCTATGGGGGAAATTGCGAAAGCACTAATCAAGGATGGTGGTAAACTTGGTGTCTCTTCAAGAGGCATGGGTTCACTAGAATCTAAAGGTGGTGCTAACTATGTGAAAGACGATTTCTATCTCGCAACTGCGGCAGACATCGTTGCAGACCCTTCTGCTCCTCAAGCCTTCGTTGAAGGTATTATGGAAGGAAAAGAATGGGTGTGGGATAATGGCATTCTCAAAGAAGTCGAGATTGCTGGAATCAAAAATGATATAAATGAAGGTGTAAGAAAGAAACAGTCAAATGTTTCCGCACTTGCCTTCGCAAAATTTATGTCAAAACTTTAATCATTATAAATATGTTGAGATAACAAAAAACTCAAGGAGAAAATCCCAATGTCAGAACTAGACAAGACAATTGAGGAACTTGAAGCGGAAGTCCAAAAGGAGCTTGAAGAAGCTTCTCAGGATATGCCTAAAAAAGGTGCCGGCAAAAGTGATTCAATGGAAAAAGTAGAGGGTGAAGTCCAAGACCTAGGCAAAGCTGTTGTTTCCCCAGACGAGAAGAAGGGCCCAGATGCTGCGAAAGCAACTAAAAAGGATTCTTCTGCTCCAACTAAGGGTGCAAAAGATGCTGGTGGCGATGACACACCAACTAAAATTAAAGAACCTCTTGCTGCAGAAACCGAAATTGAACATGACGGTGAAGCTCTAGAGGAAAAGGCCATGACTAAAGAGATGATGAAGTCTGAAATGATGAAAAAAATGGAAGGCATGAAATCTCAAGAACTCAAGGCTATGTACAACAAAATGGAAATGATGGGTAAGGAAGAAGAAGAAGAGTCAGTGAAAGTTGACGAATCTACTCTTGATGACCGTCTTGCATCAGTAGATGTATCTGAAGACGTTTCTGCACTTGTTGAAGGTGAAGAAATTACTGAAGAATTCAAAGAAAAAGCTGCTACAATATTTGAAGCTGCTGTTAAATCTAAACTCCGTTCTGAAGTCGAAAGAATTGAATCTGCAAAGGTTCAGGAAATCGCTGAAGAAATCAACACAGTGCGTGATGAGTTGACTGAAAAAGTTGACAACTACATGAACTACGTTGTAGAAGAGTGGATGAAAGAAAACGAAATCGCAATTGAGCGTGGACTCAAAGGCGAAATCGCAGAAGACTTTATTTCTGGATTGAAAGACTTGTTCGCAGAACATTATGTTGACGTTCCAGATGAAAAGTACGATATTTTAGGTCAACAGTCTGAGAAGATTGATGAACTAGGAGCAAAACTTAACGAACAAATTGAAAAGAGTGCTGAGTTGAAAAAGTCACATGACGTTCTAGTTCGTGAGTCTGTTTTTGCAGAGGTATCTTCTGATCTTGCCGACACTGAAGTCGAAAAGTTCAAATCTCTTGCAGAAGAAGTAGAGTTCAGTGATGAAGAATCATTCAAAGCAAAACTCGATCAGCTAAAGGAAAGTTATTTTCCTAAAGCAACCACTATCGCTGAATCTGTAGACTCTGAATCTGATGGTTCTGAATCTTACGATACAACTGGTGCAATGGCCGCTTACATGAATGCCATTAGCAATAATGTAAAGCGAGCTAAAAACTAAGGTTTAAAACTAAAGTTTTTATAAATATTATTAGAAAACTCAATAAGGAGAAAAACAAATGTTTCAAACTGAACATTTACAGGAAAAGTGGCAGCCAGTGCTAGAGCACAATGATCTCCCAGAGATTAAAGACTCTTATCGTAAAGCTGTAACCACAGTTATCCTAGAAAACCAAGAAAAAGCACTTCGTGAGGATTCAAACTTCCTTTCAGAAGCTGCTCCAACTAACGTAGCAGGCGGTGCTACAAATTGGGATCCAATTATGATCTCATTAGTAAGACGTTCTATGCCAAATCTTATCGCATATGACGTTGCAGGCGTACAACCAATGACAGGCCCAACAGGACTTATCTTTGCAATGCGTTCACGTTTCAAAGCACAAAATGGTGCAGAAGCATTCTACAACGAAGCTGATTCTGCATTTTCAGGTGGTGACACACGTGCTAACATCCCAGGCTCTGCTGGTACATCATCTGCTGGTGAAACAAACCCAGCTGTTCTTAACGATGGCCCCGCTGGTGCATATACTGCTGATCCAGCAATGGCAACAGCAACTACTGAAGCTTTGGGTGACTCTGCTGGTAACTCTTTCGCAGAAATGGCGTTCTCAATCGAGAAACAAACCGTTACTGCAAAATCAAGAGCATTAAAAGCTGAGTACACAATGGAACTCGCACAAGACTTGAAGGCAATTCACGGTCTTGACGCAGAGACAGAACTTGCAAATATCCTTTCTGCTGAAATCCTCGCTGAGATCAACAGAGAAGTTATAAGAACTGTTTATATAACTGCAAAAGCTGGTGCTGCAACTGATACTGCAAACGCTGGTATCTTCGACATGGATGTTGACTCAAACGGACGTTGGAGTGTAGAGAAGTTCAAAGGACTTATGTTCCAACTTGAGAGAGATGCAAACGCAATTGCTCAAGAAACTCGTAGAGGAAAAGGTAACATAATTATCTGTTCTTCAGATGTTGCTTCTGCATTGCAAATGGCTGGTGTGTTAGATTACACTCCTGCTCTCAACAACAACTTGAATGTTGATGACTCTGGAAACACATTTGCTGGTGTTCTTAACGGACGTTACAAAGTGTACATCGATCCATATTCAGCGAACGCAGCTGCAAAACAGTTCTACGTTGCTGGGTACAAAGGTACTTCACCTTACGATGCTGGTATTTTCTACTGCCCATACGTTCCACTACAGATGGTTCGTGCGGTTGGTGAAAACACTTTCCAACCAAAAATCGGTTTCAAGACACGTTATGGTCTTACTGCAAACCCATTTGCTCAAGGAACAACTGTTGGTGCTGGTGCTTTAACTGCAAACGCAAACGTATACTACAGAAGAGTACAAGTTACAAACATCATGTAATACGAGTTGTGTTAAACAACCAAAACTTAGGGGAGGCATTTGTCTCCCCTTTTTTTCTTTATAAATACTATAAAGGAAGAACAAAATGGTAGAATTTAATCCACTAATGAGACAACCAGAAACACTAGACTTTGCAAGTCCTAGTCAGTTTAGGTTTGGTCTTTTAAAAATCCCCAATACAATGTACTTTGTAACTAGAGTTAACATTCCAGGCATTGCATTTTCTGGTGATGCGATTATGAATAGTAGATACAAGGCTATGCCTTTCATGGGTGATACTTTAGAATACAGTCCTATGGAACTTACTTTTCTAGTAAGTGAAGATTTATCTAATTATCGTGAAATACATGATTGGATGACAGGTATTGGTTTTCCAAAAGATCCAGAACAATTTGCAAGTGCAATTGCCTCTGAACAAACAAAACCAGGCGCAGCATCACAAAACCCTACAGTAAATCCATCTGCTCTTGTTTCAGATGGAACTCTTACCATTCTGTCTAATAAAAATAACCCATTGATTAATGTAAACTATAGTGCGTTATATCCAACATCACTATCTGGTTTAGATTATGATTCACAGACTGCTGACTCAAACCAATTGACTGCATCTGTAACTATGAATTACGACTTGTACGAATTTGAAACTTTATAAATATACTTGAGCAGAAACGGTGAACTTTAACAGCCATCGTTGAATCTCTGAAAGAGATAATATAGAACAAGAAAGTTCCAACCAATCTCTGCTCGCCTATAGGATGATAATATAATGACACTTGATGAATTGCAGCTGCAAGCTGAAAAAGATTTAAAAATGGATGACTTGGAACTCTCAGATGAGTCTCTCAAGTCTGCAACTCTGCACCAAAAATACCTAAACATCTACAATAACTTTAGACAACTCAGACTTATGAATGAGGGTACATACAATGTACTCAAACGTAAGAAGTGGGAATACTATGGTGGCAAAGCATCACCAGAAGTCTATCGTGACAATCCCTTTGACCATAAAGTTCTAAAAGCAGATTTACATATCTATATGGATTCTGATGAAGAACTAATTAAGGCAAAACAAAAAGTAGAATACTATGTGATGTGCATGGATTCTTGTGAACGTATTCTGAAACAAATTCAGTCTCGTGGATGGGATATTAAAAACGCAATTGAATGGCGTAAATTTGTAGATGGTACGATTTAGTGACTAAAGTTTCAAAGAAAAATGAAGTCTATCTAGAGGTAAATGCAGAACCATCTACTGCAAGATCATTATCTGATTTCTTTACATTTGAAGTGCCAGGCGCTAGATTTATGCCTGCATATCGCAATCGTATTTGGGATGGTAAGATACGTTTGTATTCTCCAGCCACAGGAGAACTTTATCTAGGACTACTTTCATACTTAGAAAAGTGGTTAATAGATTATGATGAACCATATGAAATAAGTGAGGAACTACAAGATGAAAAACAAATTGACAGAAAAATACTGGATGGATTCATACGACAACTTAATCTTAGAGCTAGAGGTAAATCCATTAGACCTCGTGACTACCAAGTTGATGCCGTGGATTTCGCAATTAGAAAACATCGTGCTTTACTCCTTAGTCCTACTGCCTCAGGCAAGTCACTTATTATTTACATCCTAGTAAGATATTACGAATTACTTCTCAGAGAACATCAAAATGATAAAATACTAATACTTGTTCCTACAACATCTTTGGTTGAACAGATGACTTCTGATTTTATTGACTATGGATGGCAAGAAGCGTATATACAAAAAGTATACAGTGGACATGATAGAGAAGTATCAAAGAAAGTTGTGATATCTACATGGCAGTCTTTGTATAAAATGCCTAAGAAATACTTTGAACAATTTGGTTGTGTCATAGGTGATGAAGCTCATTTGTTTAAAGCGAAATCTCTCACATCTATTCTGACTAAATTGCATTTATGCAAATATCGTTTTGGACTTACAGGTACACTTGATGGTATGCAAACCCACAGATTAGTTCTGGAAGGATTATTTGGTGGTCTAAATAAGGTTGTTTCAACAAAGAAGTTGATTGACGATAAAACTTTATCTTCATTTAAGATACGTGCTCTTGTATTAACATATCCAGAACAGGAATGCAAGCTTGTAAAAGATATGAATTATCAAGATGAGATTGATTATATTGTAACACACGAAAAGAGAAATAATTTCATTAAAGACTTGACATTAAGTCTGAATAATAATACATTAGTTCTTTTCCAATTCGTAGAGAAACATGGTAGTGTTCTTTATGACTTAATAAAATCCAATACAGATAGACAAGTGTTTTATGTATATGGAGGCACTGATACACAGACTAGAGAACAAATTCGTGAAATCACAGAAAAAGAAAAGAATGCAATTATTGTTGCATCTTATGGTACGTTCTCTACTGGTATTAATATTCGTAATCTTCACACAATCGTGTTCTCAAGTCCAAGTAAGTCCAGAATTCGTACCTTGCAAAGTATTGGACGTGGCTTGCGTAGGAGTGAAAGTAAAGATTCCGCTGTCCTCTATGACATTGCCGATGATATCACATACAAGTCAAAACGGAACTTCACCCTGAATCACTTTATGGAACGCATAAATATATACAATGAGGAACAATTTGATTATGAAATTAAAAGGATTAAACTTAAATGACAGATGTAAAAATTCTAAAACTATCTAGTGGTGAAGAAATTATCTGCAATATAAGCACTAATGAAAAAACTCATATGAAGGTTAGTAGGCCTATGAAGCTAAATGCCCTTCCTAAGTTACAAAGAGATGGTTCTTTAGAAGAGTCACTCTCGTTACAGAAATGGATACATTTCTCTGAAACAAATTCATACGATGTACCTAAATCACAGATCATTGTGGTTACTGCTGCATCCTACGGATTATCTAAATTTTATGAATACTGTGTTACTAAGATGAGAATGGAAGAAGAAGACGTTGAGTTCCCATCCGATCAAGAACTAATGGATATAGAAGAAGAAGATTTATATGATGACTTTGAAGTTATCTCAGATACTATTCACTAAGCTTATCTATTTATTCTCAAACCCAGCATAGTTAATATACCATCCTGTCAATAGCAAGTCAATACATTTTTGAAAATAAATTTACTTGTTGACATACACGAATAAATGTGTATAATAGAGGGTACAAATAAGTGGAGTTGTTATGGCTAAAAGACAAAGAAGCACTCACTATGTCGATAACAAGAAATTCTTGGAAGCGATGAAAGAGTGGAAACAGCGTTGTAAAGAGGCAGAAGAAGAAGGTGATCTTCAACCTCCTGTTACAAATTATATTGGTGAGTGTTTTCTAAAGATTGCAAACCACTTATCATACAGACCAAATTTTATTAATTATACCTATAGAGAAGAAATGATTTCTGATGGAATTGAAAACTGTTTACAATATTGCAGTAACTTCAATCCAGAAAAATCAAACAATCCTTTTGCATATTTTACACAAATCATTTACTATGCATTTATTCGTAGAATACAAAAGGAAAAGAAACAACAACATGTTAAACATAAGATTATTGAAAACATGAATGTTGACATTCTTATGGATGGAGATGGTGATCAAGGTGCATTTGTAGACTACCTACAAAAGAACTTTCTACCAGCTGAAGCTGTTTACAAACCAAAGAAGAAAAAGAAACAACCCAAAGGACTTGAAATATTTTATGATGATGACGGTGAAGAGATAAATGAAGATAGCGTTAATAACTGATACACACTTTGGCGCACGAAACGATAACTTAGCATTTAATGATTACTTCTACAAATTTTGGGAAGAAGAGTTTTTCCCTTATATAGATAAACACGACATTAAAACAGTTATTCACCTTGGCGATGTGATGGACAGACGTAAGTATGTTTCATACAAGATTGCAAAGGATTTTCGTGAGCGTTTTGTTCTACCTCTTGTGAGTAGAAAACTAGATGTTCACATGATGGTGGGTAATCACGATACCTACTATAAAAATACAAATGAGGTAAACTCTTTGTATGAATTGCTTGGCGGGCCAGGCGAAGAAAAATATCCAAATATTAAATGTTACGATGGGCCATGTACTGAAGAGTTCGATGGTG
>Ga0209535_1001647_pt1 | contig 15053 bp, 16 predicted proteins | sample LinPmetageLP28_FD_184041 | JGI IMG/M metagenome (GOLD analysis project Ga0209535, IMG submission 184041) | Marine viral communities from the Pacific Ocean - LP-28 (SPAdes) (version 2) | ecosystem: Environmental > Aquatic > Marine > Oceanic | place: Pacific Ocean | collected 2009-08-22 | reverse complement strand
AAATTGGTGTCAGATAAATACATATATGAGTTTATATTTAACATGTCCGAAGAACAATGGCTTCAAGAACGAGTCAATGTTATTGAAGATTTAAAATTAAGATTCCGACAAAATCAAATTGAACAAGAAGGTAATGATCCTACTATAACTGGAGTGTCATATGGTACGCCACACGACTTGGCTTCATTACATATGAGTTCAGATGAGGTAGAAGAAAAAGATCCAGGTGGTCGACCTAAAGAAGGAATTAAATCTGGACAACATGCAAATGAATTTGGGTGGGATCCAACTGGTAAGAAAACGTTGAGACAGGCATTTAATCCTGAAAATCAAAAAACCACATTTCAACCGGATCTCAATAAACGTAAACGGCCGATGACTGCAGAAGCACAAAACGTTTTAAATTATTATAGAAAACAAAAAGGGCAAAAAATCATCACAGAAACCATGAATTCTTCTTCTGAAGACAAAGATGCAGGATCCATGTTAGATGAAAACAATCTTTTATCGTCTTAACTATATTTATTAATAAAGAAAACTACTGGCTGCAGTATGAAAAAACTAAAACATTCAAAATACAAGAATACCGGAATACTTTTCGAGATGCTTGTTAGAAAGTTAACTTCAGAAACAATGTCTTCTGATAAAACTGTAACTGTCGATATTATAAAAAAATATTTTGGCAAGAACACAGAGTTAGCAAAAGAACTTCAATTATACAATTCATTGATAAAAGAACAACACAAAACTGAGGCCCGTGCTTTAGACTTTATCAGAACCATTAGAGAATCATATGCACATCTCAATCAAAGCGCTTTGAAAAGACAACGATACAATTTGGTAAAAGAAATATCTGAAAATTTTGTGTTTGAACGTGTTGCTAAAATACACATAAACAACTACAAGGCTTTGGCTTCGATATACATGTTGTTCGAGTATAAAGATTCTGATAATCCTAAACGATTAATGGAATGTAAAAATGCAGTATTAGAACACACGTTGTTAACAGAAAAGAAACAACCTACAAAGCCTACGCTTATTGAAGAATTTTCGAAACAAGAAAAAGCAACAAGATTGTTAACATATAAAATAATGATAGACAAATTCAACGACAAGTATTCAGTGCTTTCAGAATCACAGAAACAGTTGTTGAACAAATACATTACCAATGTCAATGACACGGAAGCATTGCGTGAATATGTTAGTGAAGTTATTCCTACATTGAAAACAAGACTATCAGAGCATTCAAAACACATAACAGAAAAAGTAACTAAAATAAAAGTTGAACGACTTTCTGAAATGCTTTGCAATGTAGAAACAATGAAACGATTAAAAGAATCACATATAGTGTCATTGATGCGTTATATGGATTTGATTGACGAATTAAATAGGGTACATAAATGAAATCATTTTTAGAACAAATAGTTGAAAATTTTCAAGCGCTTGACGAAAAAGACGCAAAACCTGATTATTTAGATTTTGATGGCGATGGTGATAAAGAAGAGGCAATGACAAAGGCATTAAAGGATAAAGAAAAAAATCCAGTAAAAAAAGCTGCAGCACAATCATTATTCGGTAAAGGCAAAGATCTAGAATTTAAAACATGCAAAGATTGTTCCGGTAAGTTAACACCGCACCTCAAAGACAAATGTCAACGATGTTCAAAGAATGAATCGGTAGATCAAGATAAAGATGGTGACAATGATTTTGATGATGTTAAAATTGCAAGAATGATGGCATCGGGTATGTCAAAGGAAGATGCAGTTAAAAAAGTTCAAGAAGAAAAAGAAATAGATGAAGCATCTACATCAGCTGGAGCTGGAGCATATATGACTCCTAAAGCATTTGGTAAACGAACAAATCCTAATCTTAAACAAAGCACAGGATATACTGACGTCACTAAAACAAAACTTCATACTGAATATGATTATGTACAAGAAGCAATGGATCGCAAGTATGAACAACTTATAGAAGGGTATCGAGATTTTGCTTTGGGTAATGGAAAACGTTCTCCTAATCAAACTGTTAATAGTGCTATACGAGAAGTAGCTAAAAAATTAAAAGAAATTGAAGAGACTGTTAAATATACTGGCAGATTAAAAACTGAATCTGGAATAGCACATTCTGGTTTTAGTAGTGGAACGCATAATGCATTAAGAAAAATATCAGAACGATTAGTTAAAATATCAGAGCGAGTTAGATCATTAGGAGAGTAAGATGTCAAAATTATTAGTAGAATATATGCCGTTTAAGCCAATTGGTTCTATAAACGAATCAAATGGAGCTAGATACGGTGTTCCAGGTGCATTGATCGTTCAAGGAGTTTTGCAAAGAGCAGGTTCTAAAAATCAAAACGGAAGAGTATATCCTAAAAATATATTGGCGCGAGAATGTCAAAAGTATCAACGAGAATACATAGATCAAAACAGAGCTCTTGGTGAATTAGATCATCCAGAGTCAAGTGTAGTTAATTTAAACAATGTGTCTCACAACGTTTTAAAAATATTTTGGGAAGGTGATGATCTTAAAGGAACTATACAAATTTTAGATACTCCGTCTGGTAAAATATTAAAGTCTTTGTTTGAAGCTGGTATTACATTGGGAATATCTAGTAGAGGCCTAGGCAGTGTAAAAGAACTTCGCAACGAAGGCACAGTTGAAGTCCAAGAAGATTTTGAATTGATTTGTTGGGACTTTGTTAGCAATCCATCAACACATGGAGCATATGTAAGACCAATAAATGAATCAACGCAACGACAAACAAAAAATAAATACGATAAAGTTAACAACCTAATCACATCAATACTATGTGAAGATGGTAAATGTAGGATATAACATGAAATTTGAAAGCAAAAATTTAAACGCAATACACGACATATTAAATGAAAATGTCAATGAAAAGCAAACAGTATTTTCAGAAGGACCTGCTCCATTAACCGCTGAACAAAAACGTGAATTTCATGAAGCAGTAAAAACATTTTCTCATATGGGTGAATCTGTATATGGTAAAGGAGATTTAAAAGAAGTGGTTGATCGTATTACTAGTATTGTAGAAACGGCTTCACAACTTGTTACTGAAAAAGAAGATATGGTCGACGCTGTTAATGCTGGACGACACATGAAAGAAATATCTGGAGCTTTAAAAGAATTTCAAAAATCATGCAATGAAGTAATAATTCATCAACGTAGAGCTGAATCTGCATTTGAAGATGTAGCACACGGAGTTGGCAAATATTTTGAAGTAGGATAATTTGGAATTTAAAATATATATTTATATAATATAAGAGCATGATAATGAGTAAGTTTAAAAAAATGTATCGAGACTTTTTTAGTTTGAAAGAAGCAATGAGTGCTGAAGATTCCGAAATAGTTAAAACAAATATGGAAAAAATAGCTACAGATGCAGAACGATTTAAAGCTGCAATGACATCAGAGGAACTTATAGACGAAGCTCAATTGGTAAACAACTTAACAGACTATGCAGGACATGTTATATATCAATTACGTGATCCGCAAGAAGCAATGTCAGTAGCTAAAGAAATACAACGTTGGACTACTAAAAAGGGATTTACTATTATCAAGCATGAAAAATCCAAATCAGGTCGCACAGGATATTTTTACTTTCGAGTAGGAGAAGATCCGGGAAGTGAATCACAAAAGATTCAAGGATATTTTGCACAACTACCAGAGCTTAACAAATTTGCATTTAAAGCTCCAAGAAGCAATAATCCTAAAAGACGACCAAGCAGAAAATTTTAAAACAAGTTATATGAGTAAAAAACACAAACATCACAAAAGTATCGTATCAGGTACACCATCTGCAGTAGCAGTAGTCGACGGAGACATTTCATTTGCATTAAGAGCATTTAAAAGAAAAATGAAACAACTAGGCGTATTAGACGCTTTAAAAGAAAACCGCACGTTTACAAAACCTAGCGTAAAGCGTAGAGCACAACTTATTAAAGCAAAATATATGCAAAAAATAAGAGATATGCATCAATACGATTAACAATTAATATATTTTTTTAAGTCCTAGCAGAAATGTTAGGGCTTTTTTACTGTTTTTTAAGTAGCGGTATATTTATTAAGGAAATACGCTATCTCTATATAGTGTCTATAAAAAATAATATTCTATTAAGATTTCAAATAATCTTATTTCCAAAAACAAATTTAAGGAGAAAACAAATGGCAAAATCAGATTTGCTAAAAGAAGCAATTGCGGATGCTAAAGCTGTTAAAGAAACTGCGTTGGCTAATGCAAAGATTGCTCTTCAAGAAGCGTTTCAACCAAGAATCAAAAGCATGCTCGAAACTGAGTTAATCGGTGAGCTTGAAGATGATGAAATGGCTATGGATGAACCAATGGATGACATGGGTGACGAAATGGGCATGGATGACATGGGTGACGAAATGGGCGCAGAAGGTGAACCAATGGATGTTGGTGATATCGAAATCGATACTGACATGGACGGCGAAATTGACTTTACTGGTGACATTATGTCAAAACCAGGAATGGATGCAGAACCAGAAATGGATGATATGGGTGACGAACCAATCGACGAACCAATGGGTGATCTAGAAGGTGACGCAGCTATGGGTGATGACGCAGGTGACGAATTAGGCATCGAAGAAATCATCAGAGAGTTAGAAGAAGATCTCGAAACAGAAGGTACACACGAAGGAATGTACATGGCTGGAGAAGAAGATGTAGTCGCAGACGAAGAAGATTTAAATGCAGGAATGAAATACGAAATGTATTCAGCTGACAAACGCGGACAAGAGTATAATGAACGTGCAGACAACTTCCGAGTTAATGAAGATTCATCTATTGACGATCTAATTGAAGCAATCTTAGCAGAAGAAGAAGATGACAAAAAGATGAATGCTGCAGAAGAAGACAAAGACGAAAAAGCAGCTAAAAATGAAAAACATTGTGTTGCTGAAAACAAAGAGTTAAAATCAACTCTTGGTGAAGCTTATGACACTGTGTCTCATCTTAAATCAGTAATCAACGAAGTTAATCTTTTAAACGCAAAACTTCTTTACACAAACAAATTGTTCCGAAATTTTGATCTTAACGAAGGTCAGAAAATGAAAGTAATTGAAAACTTTGACAGAGCGGGTAACACAAGAGAAGCAAAATTGGTATTTGCAACTTTAGCAGAATCATTCCATAAGCCTACGGCAGGAAAGAAAATTGTTAAAGAGTCAAAATCAATGGCATCCAAACCTGTTGCATCAACTGCTCCAAGCAAAGAAACAACACAAGTATTAACTGAAGGCTTTGAACAAGCCAACCGTTGGAAGAAACTAGCGGGTTTAATTAAATAAGGGAAAAAAGAAAATGAGCCTTAATTCATTATTACAAGATCCTAACGATTCTCAAAGAAGTGCAGCGAAAGCTCACGTTAACAAATGGGAACGAACGGGTCTATTAGAAGGTCTTTCTAGTGAGACTGAAAAAGCCGGAATGGCACAATTGCTTGAAAATCAAGCAAGACAACTAGTAAAAGAATCATCTGCTACAGGTACAGCAGCAGGTTCTGAGGAATGGGCAGGAGTTGCTCTTCCATTGGTACGAAGAATCTTTGCTGAATTTGCAGCTAAAGAATTTGTATCAGTACAACCAATGAACTTGCCATCCGGTCTAGTATTTTACTTAGACTTTAAATATGGTACAGCAGTTCCTGGGTTTGACGATGACAACACAGATGTCCCAGGCGACAATGGTCATCCATTCGGATCTCCAGAAGCTGACGATTCAATGTTTGGTGTTACTAACCTAAGCGGCGATCCAACGGGTGGTCTTTATGGTGCTGGTAGATTTGGATATTCTATTCCAAGTGTAGAAGGAACGTTAGCATCAACTTCAGTATCGACAGGATCTGGTGCAGCACACGCAGCAGCATCTAGTGCATCATTGAATTTTGATTCTGAATTTACTAAAGATTCAGCTACATATTTTAATTTAACTGTTAATCTTCCAACAAACGCAGATAAATTAGCAGTTAGAGCATTTACATTGTTATCTGGTTCTACAGAGATTATTCCTGTGCAAGCATTTACAACCGTTGATGCTAATTACACTGCATCATTTGTAGTTGCAGCTACACAAGCAACGTTTATTCAACATGCAAAAGGTGTTGTAGGTGGGTTAAAACTTAACTATAGCAAACAGCCAACGGATACAACTAGAGGTGACTTTGAAGATGCTGATCCATTTAAGGGTAGCACAGCTTCACCTGGTCAAGGTATCAATGACGGTACAGATATTGATATTCCAGAAGTTAACTTGGAACTTCAGTCTGAGCCAATCGTTGCTAAGACTCGTAAGTTAAAGGCTGTATGGACTCCTGAGTTCGCTCAAGACCTTAACGCTTATCACTCAATCGATGCTGAGGCAGAATTAACTTCAATGTTATCTGAGTATGTATCAATGGAGATTGATTTAGAGATTCTTGACATGTTGATTGCTTCTGCTCCAACTACAGAGTATTGGTCAGCAGTAAACAATGAGATTTACAGTGGCGCTGCGTTTACACAAACGTCTGCTACTACTGGCGGGTTCTATAACACGCAAGGTGGATGGTTCCAAACTCTTGGTACTAAACTGCAAAAAGTTTCTAATAAAATTCATCAAAAAACATTGCGTGGCGGTGCTAACTTCTTAGTTACATCTCCAGCAGTTGCAACTATCCTTGAATCTATTCCTGGATTTGCTGCAGACACTGATGGAACTAAAATGGAATTTGCAGCAGGTGTGCAAAAGATTGGTGCAATCAATAACAGATACACTGTATACAAAAATCCATACATGAAAGAGAACGTCATATTGATGGGCTTTAGAGGTGCGCAGTTCCTTGAAACAGGTGCGGTATTCTCTCCATATGTTCCTCTTATTATGACTCCTTTAGTTTACGATCCAGTAAACTTCACACCAAGAAAAGGTGTCATGACACGTTACGCGAAGAAAGTAGTTCGTCCAGAATTCTACGGAAAAGTATACGTGAAAGGATTGGAGACTCTTTAATAGTTAAATAGTTAAACACTTTTTAATTTAAAGAATTAACAATTGAGTGGAAAGGGTAGCTTCGGCTACCCTTTTCTACTGTTTTGATATTTATATAAAAAAAGAAATACTATGGCAGTACCAAGAACGAAATACGAAATGTTTGCAGACATACGGTATGACGGACGACTTGTAGATGTATTAGATCGAATAAGAGCAGTTCGTTTAGTTTTAATGGTTCATATTGAACAAGATTTAGGTCCAAATAAAGAGTTAGTAAAAATAAAGATATTAACACCATATCCACCTAATAAATCATTTGAAGCAATTAGAAGAATGTGTTTGGGTAAAATAGAAACTCTTAAAGATTTGTCTTTCAGAAGACCAACTCTCACAAAATTAGGTTAAAAAGGTTACACAATGACAACACCAAATCGGGTCAAGACCCCTCCAAAAAACAGTATTAAATTTTCTATAACATTGTCGGATGAACAAAAAAAAGCTAAAGCTAAAATACTAACAACACCATTTAACTTTATATTAGGTAAAGCTGGCTCGGGTAAAACGTTGTTAGCAGTACAAGTAGCATTGGATAAATATTTTAAACGAGAAGTAGATAAAATTATCATTACTCGTCCAACTGTGTCTACAGAAGACAATGGCTTCTTGCCTGGGTCTCTAGAAGAAAAAATGAGCGAATGGCTTGTTCCTATACGAAGCAATATGAGAAAAGTTTACAATAAACCAGATCTGTTAGAAAAAATGGAAAAGGAAGAAAATATAGAATTAGTAAGTCTTGCTCATTTTAGAGGACGAACATTTGATCATTCTGTATGCATTGTAGATGAATTTCAAAACCTAACTAAACAACAACTACAAATGGTTGTGAGTCGATTAGGCAAACATAGCACCATGATTCTATGTGGTGACAGATATCAAATTGATTTAAAATTTAGCAATGATTCTGCTATTCATGAAGTGCCAAAAATTAAAGAATCGAAATATGTCAATGAAACTATTTTAACTGATAATCATAGACATGAGTCATTAGAAGAAATTTTGAACCTCCTAAATGAAAAGTATTGATATTTATATTAAAGGATATTAATGGACTACTCAGAAAATAAACCAATTTGGCCCGGAAGCTCTTCATTTAGTAGCGGAAAAACACCATTTGGTTTTTTTGATGCTGACACGTCTTTTCAAACAGAAGCAGACAGTTTTGCTAAATTTGCTGCAAATCATGTTGGATATCCAATTATGGATGTTGAACTAATTGATATAAATTTTTACACAGCATTCGAAGCTGCAGTGATAGAATATTCAAATCAAGTCAATCAAATTAACATTGTTAACAACTTAATAAACACATTAGGAGTAGATACTGGTTCTAGTTTTTTAACTGATGATGGATTTACGGGAGCATTAGTTAAAGGTAATCTTAGTTATATAACGCAACTATCAAAAGCATATGGAACAGAAGCTGACAGTGGAGGCGACGTTAAATGGTATAGTGCTTCATTAGATGTACAAGATGGAAAACAAACGTATAGTATTCGAGAAGCCGTTTCTGCATCATTAGGAATAGAAGTTGCAGACACTGATGGTATTGAAATTAGAAAAGTACTTCACAATACACCACCAGCAATAATTAGATATTTTGATCCATTTGTGGGAACAGGAATGGGAACGCAAAACATGTTAGATGCATTTGACTTTGGTGGATTTTCTCCAAGTGTAAACTTTATGATGATGCCACTTCATATGGATTTGTTCCGTATACAAACAATTGAATTCAATGACAGAATAAGAAAATCTGCATTTTCATTTGATATTCATGGCGACGATTTAAGAATATATCCAGTGCCAGGAACACAAGGAACTATATCAACTCCATTCTATGATAAGGTTTGGTTTGAATTTGTATATGAAAAAGACAAAAGAAACAGCGGCTTGTTATTTGGTAATACAGCACTTTTAAACGGTGTTGTGACTGACGCATCTAATATACCATATACATATCAAAAGTACACGAACATCAATGATATGGGTCGTAGTTGGATATATAGATATGGAGCAGCCATTATCAAAGAAACATTAGGATATGTTAGAAGCAAATATTCAAACGTTCCAATTCCAAATGGAGAAGTAACACTAAACGGAAGCGATTTAGTATCACAAGGACAATCAGAAAAAGAAGCATTGATAACGCAACTTAAAGAGTTTTTAGACAAGTTAACTAAAGAACAAATGTTAACAAGACAAAATGCAGAAGCAACACAACAAATGGAGATCTTAGGAAAAGTTCCATTAAAAATATATGTAGGATAGGAGGTAAAAAATGGCACTGTTTGGAGGACAACGAGATGCTAAATTTTTAGCCGCTATAAATTCAGAATTACTAAATGCAGTAATTGACACAGAACTTGAATTTTATAAATTAGTAGTAGAATCTTCTAATTCTAATATATATGGTGAGTCTGAAAGTAAATCATATTATGATTCTATATTAATACCCGGTTTAATTACTAAAGACGATAAATCTGCTAACATGGACGATTATGGTCACACATATACCCGTTCTTCTAAATTTGCAATATCAAGAGATATATTAGTTAAAGCAGACTTTTATCCAGAAGTTGGAGATATAATATTTTGGGACAATGAATATTTTGAAGTCGACAATGTAGATGCTAATCAATATTTTGCAGGTAAGAATCCAGACACATGGCCGAATGGAGACAGTCATGGATATAGTGTTTCAATTGTAGTTGATGCTCATGCAACAAGACAAACACCACAAGCTATTAAAGATATTAGATTCGGAGGCAATAATAATTCTCCAGCATATGGAGACAAATAATGCCAAGACAAAACAGACAAAATATTGATCGTAAGACTAATAAACCTAATCCTAAACGAACAGAGGGGTTATTTGATGATCCAGTTTTAAACAGAGCAGAACAAGTACGTCGTGATGATGACGTAATACGTACGGTTAAACAAACTGTATACGATATTGATTATGCAATAAAATGGTATATTGAAAACGAAATACAACCTCAAATAACAGCAAATAAGAATTTAGTAGATGTACCTGTAATATTTTCGAATGGAGAAAAATGGGATAACGTAAGACGATTAGGATATATTCGTGATGAAAAAGGAATGCTTCAATCTCCTTTAATTATGCTTAAACGAAATTCAATGCAAGAACGAGATAATGTAAGAACATTAGATGCCAATAGACCACAAGCAGGAAATCATTTAATATATCGATCCAAATATAATAGCAGAAATAGGTATGAAGATGAATTGTTTCCTATACCAACAAATGATCCAGTAGAATCTAAAAAAATATACGTTGTAGATGTACCAAAATATGTTAACATAGAATATGATATGATGCTTTGGTGTGATTTTACTACACAAATGAATGACTTAGTAGATCAAATAATGCCATATGGTAGATTTGCTTGGGGTAATGAAAATAATAAATTTGCAACTTCTTTAGGTAGTTTTAGTTTTGAAACAGTAAACACAGTAGGAGAAGACAGATTGGTTAGAGCAACTATTCCTTTAACAGTTATGGGAACATTGCTTTCAGAACAAGAAACAAGAAAGTCCACAATTAAAAAAATGTATTCTGTCAAAAAGGTAGTGTTTCAAACGGTTATTGATGTGGATAATAATATATTTGAAACAACAAAAATACCTACTCAATTATTACAAGCATCACAAACAATTTCGGGAGGTGGCAGTGTAATAGTAAACGGTGGAGGAACTAGCACAACTGTTGATAGTAACTCAATGGCATACCTAATTGGACTAGTAGACAAAACTGCTACATATGTTTCTGCTACAACTGTTACTGTTGCTGGTACACCTAAAATTAATCCTACCACATTAGGTTATGCATCTGTCAATGAATTTGATGTGTATGTTAATGGTCAATACATAGACAAAGCAGTATACACTTGGACACCGGATGAAAACACAACACAAACAATAGTATTTAATACTACCACATTAGGATATGATATTTTGAATACCGACACAGTTATTGTTAATGGGAGATGGGCATAATGGCAAGGCAAATAAGACCCGGACAACTTCAAGAAAATGTGTTGTATAATATATCTGCAAGTTTTGCTATATCAGCATCTCATGAAATTACTCATGAATTATCTTCTAGTTATGCCGAAACAGCAAGTTTTGCAGTAACAGCATCGCATTTATTGAATAATCCACCGGCATTTCCATTTACTGGTTCTGCAGGAATATCTGGTTCTTTAATAGTTAATAGCAATTCTACTTCTGAAACATTAAGAATAACGCAAATCGGTACCGGCGACGCAATACGAATTGAAGACTCATCAAACCCAGACTCTACCCCAACCGTTATTACAAAAGACGGGGACATGTTTATTGGGTCAAGTTCAGCTGTGACAACCGTTGGTGGATTATCTCCTAAACTGTATATAAAAAATGGAAGTAGCGGATATTCAGGAGACTTGGCTATTGACACTGCAATGCTCTTTGAAGGAAGTGGTGCTACCTATTTTGGAACATTGTCGCCTGATAATGTTGTTAGTGGATTGTATATGGGAAGCCCATCAGACGTATTTGGATCGGTTATTCGGTGGGGATATGATGCTGGAAATTTACAACTTATTGCGGCGTCTGTTGGACATGGTATTACATTTCAAGTTGGAAATAAACCACTACCTTCTTTAAGTATCATTCCAAATATATCTAGCACTTCAGATTACAATGCAATCGTTCAAGTAACAGGTAGTGTAACTGTGTTAGGATCAGTAACAGCATCAGCAAATATAAGTAGTAGTGGAACTATTGTAGCATCAAATTTAAGCGGAACAAATACTGGAGATCAAGACTTATCATCATTCATAACTAACTCACAAACAGCATCTTTTGCTATAACTGCAAGTGATGTAATTTTTACAAATCTAACAGCTTCTAACAACATATTAATTAACGGTGGTGGATTAGATATTAAAAACAGTGGAGCACAATCATATGCTAGATTTTATTGTGAATCTGGTAACGCACATTATACAGAATTAAAAGCACAACCGCACTCATTGTTTTCAGGTAATCCAACTATGTTATTACCAGCATATGATTTAGATTTTAGTAAGCCTAAATTTCAAGCCAATATAACAGCATCAGGAGACATTAGTGCAAGTGGTGATTTAGAAGTTGGTAATATTAAAACTAACGATAGAATTTATTTAGATTGGCCAACAACAACAGCTGGAAACTATATAGAATTTAACACTACTAAAAATGCAGCATTTTTTAAATCTGCATTATCAGTTTTGTCTAATATAACATCATCGGGTAATATAAGTTCAAGTGGAGACTTAATAGGAAATCAATTAGTGTTAGCAGGAGGAACCTTTACGTCTGCTTCGTTAGCTGCAGGAGGAGGAGGTACTACAGTAGTAGCAAATCCTGGAGGATCTCCTGGTACCGCATTAACTACAATTACTATTGCAGGATCTGATTTTTCAGTTGGAAGTGGTGGCGGAAGTGCTGCTGCGGGAACTGTATCTGGTTCAGCCCAAATTACCGCTCTAGGTTTTGTAACTAGTAGTGCTACAGCATCATTTTCAAACGTAGTAGCAAATCCTGGCTCGTCAGGTGGCGGTGCATTGTCGACAGTTACAATAGACGGAACTAGCTTTAGCGTAGGTGGTGGCGGCGGAGGTTCTAGTATATTTACTGCATCTAATGGATATCAACAAACTATAAACAACTTAATTATATCCCAATCAAATGCATCATCATCATTAAGTGTAATTAATTCTGGATCAACCGTATTTGACGTACAAGGTAGTGTAGGACAGCTATTTGAAGTTGCAGACGGATTAGACGGGGTATTAATGTCAGTCAACGACATATCAGGTATTCCTATATTAACAGTATCATCATCAGGAGATGTGTTTTTAGCAGCCGGTTCAACACTGCAAGGTACTGCAGCAACTGCATCATTTGTCCCCGGGGTAAGTGCAGCATTTCCGTTTACCGGTTCGGGAGCAATATCAGGATCGCTGAATATTAACGGGTCTGGCTCTGGTATATTTGACATCGACGGAACAGTAGGACAATTGTTTTCTGTTAATGACGGACTAGACGGTATATTGATGTCTGTAAATGATATATCCGGCCTACCATTATTTGAAGTATCGTCATCAGGACACGTAGAAATACACGAAGGTAATATATCAGGTAGCGCAGCCTCAACTGCTTCATTTGGAACATATTTAGGTGACGGTTCACAATTAACTAATCTTCAAAGACCAATAACAGCATCATCAGTTAACTTTTCAGCTAGCATTAATAATGCAGGATATTATTTTAGAACTGGGGGAAATGTAACATGTTCTATAGGAACAACATCAGCAACAGGCATTTCCATTGGAACAGAATATGAATTTTTTCAAACGGCATCTGCAGGATATCTATGTTTTACAACTGCAAGTGGTGTTACGTTAAATTCTAAATCAGGTAAAACAAAATTAGCAGGACAATTTTCAGCAGCTACACTTAAAAAAGTAGCAACTGATACTTATGATTTAATTGGTGATTTAGGTTAAAGTATATTTATATAAAAAGAAACACAGATGGCATTTCATCATTCACCGAGAATAGTAACAGAAGGATTAAAGTTCCTAATGGATATCCCTAATTCAAAGTCATGGCCTGGATCAGGAACAACCATAACAGATATGATTGAATCAAAAACAGGAACTTTATCTAACGCAGTAGTTGTAGACGGAATACAAGGACATATTTCTTTTGATGGATCTGGAGATTATTTAACATTATCTGAAACAATTTCTTTAGGCGGAACATATACATGGGAGTGTTTTTTCAAACATGACACTGTGTCAAATGGTGGATATGGTTATTTTAACGAAATAGATGTCGCAAGTCAAAGTGGATTTGCAATTTCTGAAGGAGGTACCGGCCATGGAGGAGCAGCTGGAGGAATGTATTATTATGGAGGAGCAAATGCGAATCCTATATCAACAGGAGCTTTAGATATCGATAGATGGTATCATGTTTGTTTTGTTTGCACAACTTCTACTAAAGAAGTAAAAACATATATAAATGGAACGCTTGATAAGACAACTACTGTTACAGACACATTACAAGATGGATTTGTTAAAATAGGATGGAACGGCGGATCTTGGTATATGACAGGAGATATAGCTCATTATGCAATGTATACAAAAAAATTATCAGATGCAGAAGTAACGCAAAACTATAACGCATTAAAAGGGAGATTTGAGTAATGGCAACTAATTATGGAACACCTCCTATAGTATCAGATGGATTAGTATTATGCATAGACCCGGCAAATTTAAGATCATATCAATCCGGAAGTTTGGATACATTTAGTTTAGTTCCATGTACTACTACTGGAAGTTTAAAAAATAATGTTTCATTTCTAGATAGTAACTCCGGTGTTTTTAATTTTGATGGTTCTGATGATTTTATTACATTTGGTAGTAATAGCACTTTACAGATATCTGGTGATTTAACTATCGATATATGGTTTTATCCAGAAAGTTTATCAGACGCCGATGGGATAGTACATTATGGAGTATCGGGTGAATCTTTGAGTGATAATGCAATGTATTATTTAGATATTGTAAATAGTAATGATATGAGATATATTCATGAATATGCTAGCGGAACTAATCAATTAATTAACTTCAATACTAATTTTACGTTGAATCAATGGCAACATATCATTGTAACACGTGATGCTAGTGCTAAAACTGTTAAATGTTTTATTGATGCGGTAGAGACTAGCAATTCATTAACCTACACTACAGCACCAGCTGGCGGTGATGATGGTAAATTTGTTTTAGGTTATGATTTTAACGGTAATTCACTAGACGCTCGATTTTCATCAATTAAAATATATAATAAAACTTTTACAGTATCAGAAGTAACACAAAATTATAACGCATTAAAATTGAGGTTTGAATAATGGCTGTAATAGGCG
>Ga0209535_1001645_pt1 | contig 15070 bp, 19 predicted proteins | sample LinPmetageLP28_FD_184041 | JGI IMG/M metagenome (GOLD analysis project Ga0209535, IMG submission 184041) | Marine viral communities from the Pacific Ocean - LP-28 (SPAdes) (version 2) | ecosystem: Environmental > Aquatic > Marine > Oceanic | place: Pacific Ocean | collected 2009-08-22 | reverse complement strand
GGTACAATGTACTAGACAGAAATGAAAAAACAATCTTCTCAACTGTAGATCAGGAAGAGGCACAAGATTTCTTAAGACTTAACTATGACAAGTTGAGAGCAGGCGAAATGGAAGTCGCGTCAGGCGGCGTGGACACCGTGGATGTAGACGAATATGCAAAACCAATAGATTTAACAAATAAAGGCATGTTCAAAACTCCGGATGAAGAAAAAGAAAAAAAATTAGATGTATCAAAAGCAGATAAGATGCTGAACACAACTGCTTACAAAAAAATGAAAGCAGGTACACCTGGATACACAGACAAAACAAACGAAGGCAATCAGTTCGCACAGGCAGTGCAGAAGGCAAAAGCGGCGGGCATGAAAGCAGGCGATAAGTTCAAAGTAGGTGACGACGAGTACACTCTGAAAGACGCCATAGAGATGGCAGGACTACAACTTGAAGAGTTCTTCACACCAGAAGATAATGCTCCAGACATGGTTGTTAGAGATCCTGATGATGAAGCAGAAGACAAAGAACAAGAAATAGCAAAAGATCAAGAAGAAGCAGAAAAGATCAACACAGAACTAGACAGAATAAAAACGCTGGCTAACATATAAGTTCCCACAATATCTTTGTACGTTTAAATATCATACATGTATGAAAATCTTAAACTTGCCCTTGCGGTTTACAATAAAGCTAAACCCTATATAAAAAATTTTAGAACTTCCATTGATGTTGGTTGTAGAGATGGCCATTTTAGTATACCCATGTCAAAGGATTTTCAAAAAGTAAGATCATTTGATTATAGACCGGGGAAATGGAACAAACCTCAAAATAAACCTAAAAATTTAAAATATTATAATTGTGCATTAGGAGACGTCAGAGAAGATGTAAAGTCATTTAATGGTGTCATAACAGAAAAGAGAAAAGGTATTAAAGGAAAACTTATAATACAAAAAACTCTAGATAGTTTTAATTTCAAAGATGTTGATTACATCAAAGTTGATGTTGAAGGGCACGAATTAAAAGTACTAAAGGGTGCTGAAAACACAATTAAAAAGTATTATCCAACAATTACTGTTGAAGAAAATGGTTCAGCCGAACTCTGGAAAAAAGGTGTAAAAGATGAAGCTTTAAATTTCTTGAAAAAATTAGGTTATGAAATAGTGGATGTAGTTGGACATGATTACATAATGGTAAAAAATGACTAAGATATATTTAGAACCATATTACCAATAATAGTAGTAGACATTAGATAAATATAGTTGTATATTACGTACTATATGTCTAATATACACTTAGGCACAAACAACAAACATAGGCACACAAGGAGGCTTACATTATGGCATCATTAGCTGAAATAAGAGCGAAGTTAAAATCTCAAGAAGTGAATCGCTCCACTTCCAACACAGGCGGAGACAACGCCATCTACCCACACTGGAACATAGCAGAAGGATCAGAAGCAGTAATTAGATTCTTGCCAGACAGAGATGAAACAAACACATTCTTCTGGACGGAAAGAAACATGATCAAATTACCCTTCGCAGGTATCAAGGGTCAGACTGATTCTAGACCAGTGACAGTACAAGTACCGTGCATGGAGATGTATGGTAAAACTTGTCCAGTACTAACAGAAGTTAGACCGTGGTTTAAAGACAAGTCAATGGAAGACATGGGTAGAAAATATTGGAAAAAGAAAAGTTATATTTTCCAAGGTTTTGTCACTACGAATCCATTAGCAGAAGACACAACACCTGAGAATCCAGTTAGAAGATTTATCATTGGACCTCAGATTTTCAACATTATCAGAGGAGCATTGATGGATCCAGAGATGGAAGAAATGCCAACTGATTACATGAAAGGTGTTGATTTTAGAGTTACTAAAACAACAAAAGGTGGATATGCTGATTACTCAACATCAAAATGGTCAAGAAGAGAAAGAGCTCTCGACGAATCAGAAAGAGCGGCGATCGACAAGCATGGGTTACACAACCTAGGCGACTTCAGACCAAAAGAGCCAACTGAAGCAGAAGTAAAAATAATTAAGGAATTATTTGAAAAATCTGTAGAAGGTGAGGCATATGATCTAGAGCAGTATGGACAGTACTTCAGACCAGCAGGCGTGGCTTACCAAGGTAAACCACAGGTAGCAGTACCTACAGCATCAGCTCCAGCGGCAACGCCGGTGGCAGAAGCGGCACCAGTGAGTGCACCTGTTACTGAATCTGCACCAGCACCACAACCAGCGGCGGCTACGGCTCCTGCAGGTGACAGTGCCAAGAGAGCAGAGGACATCTTGAAGTTAATTAGATCAAGACAAGCAAAATAATCTGACATTTACCAAGGCCCTAATATATTGACGTTAGGGCCTAGGTATGCTAATATAGTTTAGAAGGAAAAATTATGACAAAAGTATTTGACGCAACAAAGTTTAGAAAAAGTATTACCAAATCAATTCAAGGTTTAGGTATAGGATTCAGTGATCCAACAGATTGGATATCAACAGGAAACTATGCATTGAATTATCTAATGACTAGTGATTTCAATAGAGGTATTCCATTAGGCAAGGTTACAGTACTTGCAGGTGAATCAGGAGCAGGAAAAAGTTACATAGCATCAGGTAATATAATTAAAAATGCACAAGAGCAAGGCATTTTCGTTATATTAATTGACACAGAGAACGCACTAGATGAAAAATGGTTACAAGCATTAAAAGTCGACACATCAGAAGACAAACTTTTAAAATTAAGTATGTCAATGGTGGATGATGTGGCAAAAACTGTTTCAGAGTTCATGAAAGGCTACAAAGAGCAACATGCAGATAACAAGGAAGGTGCACCTAAGGTACTATTTGTTATAGACAGTTTAGGTATGATGCTTACACCAACAGACGTTAATCAGTTTGAAGCAGGTGACATGAAAGGTGACTTGGGTAGAAAACCTAAGGCCTTAACGGCACTTGTAAGAAACTGCGTCAATATGTTTGGAAGTTGGAACGTAGGACTGATAGCAACCAATCACACATATGCATCACAGGATATGTTTGATCCAGATGACAAGATATCGGGTGGACAAGGATTTATCTATGCCTCAAGTATTGTTGTTGCAATGAAAAAATTAAAACTTAAAGAAGATGAAAAAGGCAACAAGGTTACTGATGTTAGAGGTATCAGAGCCGCTTGTAAAGTTATGAAGACAAGATATGCTAAACCATTCGAAGGTGTACAGGTAAAGATTCCATACGACACAGGCATGGATCCATATAGCGGTCTTGTTGACTTGTTCGAGAAAAAAGGCTTACTAGTGCAGACAGGAAACAGACTGAAATACATTGATTCAAAAGGGAAAGAACACATAGACTTTAGAAAACAATGGGTAGGTGATAAATTAGATATGATAATGGCAGAGTTCAAAGACACTGCACACACAGAAGAAATAGAAATAGAAAAAGACAAAGAATAATGATAGATTTTACACACGAAGATATAGAACGTTTGTGGAATTCGATAGTACACTATGTCCCCGAAAGACAGAAGTTGGACATGGCGATCGATTTCATTAAAAGTTTAGAAGACATAGGTATAGAGCATGACGAACTTAAAGCGTGTGCAGAGTACGATCCAAAACTAGAGGAAGCCATTAATACCGTGTTCGAGGAAGACGAATCTGATGACATGGGCTATGGCGATGATGATGAATGATAAACTGGTATAACGAAGTAAGCAGAAACCTAGATAAGATACCAGATTGTGTAGCACATTTTGACAAAGAATTACTAGAAGCCAAGAAGCAGTGCAAGATATATGGCAATTTGGAAAGAGCCAGTGCGTCACTCCCCGGCATAGTTGAAGAAAGATTCAGCCAACTCCAACAGTTAGAAGCCATATTAGAATACCTAAACATAGAATTAAGAAGATTAAGATCCAAAACTTTTAGAAAATATCTAGAAAACTACAACAGAGCATTGTCGAGCCGAGATGCAGAGAAATACGTAGACGGCGAGGATGACGTTGTAGACATGGACAAAATTATAAACGACTTTGCACTAATAAGAAATCAATGGTTGGGCATTACCAAAGGACTTGATCAAAAACAATGGCAGATCACAAACATTGTTAAGTTGCGAGTTGCAGGTATGGAAGATGCCGACATCAAATAGAATCATACTCACAGACGTAGACGGCGTACTGCTGGAATGGGAAAAACATTTCACAGATTGGATGTTAGGACGTTCTTACTACAACGACCAAGAAGAAAGAATTTATCCATATAAACTTCTGCCAGGTAAGCAGAATACATACGAAATGGCAGAAAGGTTTGGACTTACAATACCTGAAATAAGAAAAGAAATAAGAGAGTTCAACAAAAGTGCCTGGATGGCCACACAGTGTCCAATGGAGGATTCACAGACATGGGTAAAACTGTTGGCCGCAGAGGGGTGGACGTTCATACCAATCACTTCGCAGACATCAGACATACCCGCACAAATAGTGAGGAAAAAAAGATTAGGAGAATTGTTTGGTGATCACATTTTTAAAAATTACCATATCCTTGACACAGGAGCAGACAAAGATTCAGCTTTAGCAGAGTTTCACAACACCGGACTGTATTGGGTGGAGGATAAGCCAAAGAACGCTGTAGCCGGGCTCAAATACGGTTTAAAGCCTATATTAATCGACCATCCATACAACCGAGATTTTAATCATCCTGAGGTTACACGTGTAAGTAATTGGAAACAGATACACAAAATAGTTTCAGGCAGAAAATGAAAATTTACGTAGGACACGACAGCAGAGAAGACATAGCATATCAGGTGTGTGAGCACAGTATCAAAAGAAGAGATCCGTCCGCAGAAGTTATTCCATTAAAACAAAAACAGATGAGAGATCAAGGCCTGTACACAAGACCAGTAGACAAGCTGGCATCAACTGAATTTACTTTCACTAGATTTTTTGTACCTTACATGAACGATTTCAAAGGTTGGGCAGTATTTTGTGATTGTGACTTCTTATGGAAAATACCAAGTCACGAACTTATTAAACATTGCGACCCCAGTAAAGCAGTGGTTTGCGTCCAACATGACTACACGCCAAAAGAGACAACAAAGATGGATGGACAAGTGCAAACAGTGTATCCAAGAAAGAATTGGTCTAGCATGGTGCTTTGGAACTGTGAACATCCAAAAAATAAAATACTAACTCCTGAAAGACTGAATGATGAATCGGCAAAATTTTTACATAGATTTAGTTGGCTAGAGGACAATGAAATTGGATCCTTACCATTAGCATACAATTGGCTTGTTGGCTGGTACAAAGAGCCGAACGACGGGCATCCAAAAATACTACACTATACAGAGGGTGGGCCATGGTTCGACGGTTACAGAGATTGTGAATACGCAGATGACTGGAAGAAAGAACTTATAAATTTATTCAGTGCATAATGAACTGGGAAAAATTAAAACCAAATCACTATCATGACCAACCTGTTGAACACATCTGTGCCCATGACATATTTGAAGTAAAAGATTACGATAAATTATATGAAAATCAAAACAACCTAAAACACCAAAGCTGGAAAGAATTCGGTGAAAAGTACAAGACAAATTTCCAATTTTTAGAAAATTTCTCAGAGATCGACTTCAGTAAGGATATCACCTGTCTATGGTTCTTTAAGGAAAGAAGTGACTCCACAGCGGCCTATGTTCACTTAAACGGTAAACAGATACGTTACATGGCCAACACATTTTTGATATCAAAATCAAAGGCTGTGAAGTTTGTTCATACAACACGAAAATATATAAGAAGTCCGTTAGTACAATTAGATATTGACCAATCAACCTACAACGATCTATTGGGAAGAATCAATAAAGTCACGTAAGGCACTAACGTCAGATTGTAAATGTCTGTCCCTTACTTTTGTCCAGACAAAGTTGTCCCTTACACCTATATTGAAGTGGCTTCTAATTTGTTTTCCGGCATCGTCATTCATAATTTTTTTAGCTTTGAACACAACACTTGGAAGAAATAGGCATCGATTAAGTTTACGTGCAACTTTTTGAGTGTAAGAATCAACGTGCCAATGCCAAAAATATACAGGAGCAAGATATCCTAATGTTTTGATCCAGTTTTTATGCACTGCAAAGTGTGCCGCTGGCAACGGTTTATCGCCCCACAATTTTGTTTCGTTTCCAAGCACTCTGTTTTTGAGTTTGCCATCACTAGGCACAACCATTAATATCTTATCCTCATATTTGTTAATCTGATCTACAATTAGTTGATCCCAATTTTCAGTTCTAACCTGTACATCATCACCCATCAACATCACAACATCGTTTGTTGCTTTTTCTGCCATCAAGTTCCAGCTTAAACAAGTTGATTGATTTCGCCCTACTACATAGTGTTTCTCATCTATTAGATCTTTATACTGCTCTAAATATCTGTCATCGTCGTTAAGATAGAAAAGGAACTCGGTATTGCCTTTTTGTGTTTCTGTAGCAGATTCAATCAACCTTTTTGCTAAAAGGGGTCTACCTCGAGATGGACAGCAAAAAGAAATCATATCAATTTATTCTTCCAGGTATCAGGAGTATGTTCGTTAATAATTTCTAAAGGCAAATGATATTGAAACTTTTTTGTTCCCCTGGTTCTTATATATTCTGCAGTTTTCTTGACCGACTGTCTCATGTTTGTTGCTGTTTTGTACCCCAACAAGTCTCTTGCTTTGTCTGAGGAACATACTGCTAATTTTACTTCCTTGGGTCTGTCTTTGTGATGTATAGGGTCTAGATTCAGTCCTGTTTCGTTTGCACATGCTTCAGCTAACTGATTTATTGTTATAGGTTCTTCGTCAGGTCCTATATTGATTACTTCTCCAACAACGTTATCTTGGAATGCGAGGGCATTCAAACAATACAGGCAATCATCTATGTAGCTGAAACATCTTTGTTGTTTTCCGTCACCGTATACAATCGGTTGTTTGCCTTGTAACATTCTGTTAAGCATGATAGACATTACATTCCTAAATGGGTCATCATACTTCTGTCGTGGTCCAACTATGTTGTGTGGCACTGCAATCACATACTCTACTCCATGGGTTTCACACAAATTCCTAAGAACATCCTCGCCGGCTTTTTTTGCTATACCATATGGATCCTGTGGCCGACATTCGTAGTCTTCCCTGTACGGCATATCATCATGATGACCATACCTGGCCATGCTTGAACAGTACACAATACGTTTTACTTTGTTCCTTATTGCCGCTGTGATTGTTGTGACGGATGCTTCAAATATATTCCTTGTCACAAGCACTGGAGAAAACACTGACAGTCCTTCGTATGCCGTAGCGGCTGTGTGATACACTATGTCACAACCTTCCATTACTTTGGTCATGTTCTCTAGATCACAACAGTCAACTTGATGGAACTCTACATTCTGGGGGACATTATCAGTGTAACCACCGATCATGTTATCATTACCAGCAACAGTGTGGCCTTGTGATATCATTAAGTCTGCTAGGTGCGAACCTAAAAATCCTGCGACACCTGTAATAAAAATTTTCATTTTGAGTATTTAATTTAAGTTATGCACGGTAAAAAACTTTATCAGGCCAATGATCCATTAGTACCTTGAACCCCAATGATTGAATATATTCTTCAACTTCGATATTGTTACTGCCATATTTTTTCGTATTGTTGTTTAATTCTATCATCAGATACTGTGTGTTCCTAAGTGATTTGGTTGCACCTTTGAGTACTTCCATTTCGTATCCTTCAACATCGATCTTAATCATATCTATGTCATCGATTGCCATGCTATCCACAGTAACCATAGGAATCGTCCCATCACTAATAACTCTTCTCTCCTGTGTAAAATCACTCTGCGAAAGCGATATCATTTTTTGTTCGGAACCAACTGCCAGCTGATGGGTTTCAACGTCTTCACTGACATTTTTTACCAGGCATTCGTAATGAAGTTTATCCGGTTCAAATGCAACCACTCTCCCACAGAATTCATTCATTGCCATACTCCATGTGCCAACCCATGCACCTATGTCTAGTATATGATTGAATTTCTTATTTTCTTTCCTACAATAATCTATAAATCCTAACAGGCACTTGTTTTGTGTAAATGGTTTGCCTGACTTCCAATCTTCTAAATGTATGTCATTTCCAGGCACCCAAAAGCCATTTACTTTTTCTATACTCATGCTTTAATTGCCACCAAAGGCATCAATTGATTTGCCCATGCTGACTGCCCTTCTACGTTTGGATGCTCGTCCAAATCAGATACTACGAGTTTATTTTTCAAACACCATCCATGTTGTGTTTCATCAAAACTGCCCTGCAGTTTGTAATATTTTCCTTGATCTACCTTTGCTAATAATCTTTTACATTCATCTGTCAACGGATTGTTAAATCCATTGTAGAGAGCATTGTACATCAAATAAGGTACATTATTTGCTTTGAAATAATTTTGCATGTAGAGTATTTGTATGACTGTCCTTATCTGTCCCTCTTCTTCGATAGCTGGGTAATATTCCCTGCCACTATCATTCATCCATGGATCAAATTTTAAATCCTTATATCGAGCAGGTTCTCCTGGGCCTACCATTTTCCATGTGTGCCAGTGGCTGTTTTTTTCTCTAGATGTCAGTCCCTCACGCCTGTTGTAGCTAGTGAATCCTACTAAAACAAAAGTGTCTTGCAAATTTGTATGCAAAGTTTTCCTTACAATCCTCTCATTACTAGCACCATTTTCTGCCACTATCTCATATTCAAGGTTAAATTTATTAGCAATAAACTTGCCACAGTTTGTAGGCATTCCTATTTTAATTTTATATTTTTTTTCTATCTTTCTTCTACCACTGGTTTTATGAACGTATGCTCCTGATTCAAGTCCTGCTACAAAACTTGGCACTGCGTTGCCAACTGCAAATGAACAACCAAAATGTATTAATTTCTTCATAACAACCCTTTGTCTAGTAAGATTTCAACAGCACGTCCATTTGAAAACTCTTCAGGGGTGAACTGTTGATAGGCTAGACTGTACAGCCATGGCTCAGGTCCCCCATAATATGGATTCTCTATGTCTGACAACTCTGTGTTAGCAACATCAACAGCAAAACTTTTATTGTGACAGAACACAGGTACTCCCTCACACATTGCCTCCACTGCAGATATAGAACAGCTAGTGACAACACACCATGCCTCTTTAAGATCCTCGGATAGGGGCACCTTAGCCTCGCTTGGCCCTGATGTGCCTCGACCCCTAGGTTTGTGTCGAAGTTTGATAGGTCTGTCTGTGTATCTTTTAATTTTTTCTATTGTATCGTTTGTCCAGTTGGGTTCATCTAGATAAGTGTTGATGCCATCTGAGCTTGGACAAACTAAAATATATTTGCCTGCAAATGCCGGTGCTTTAAGTTTCATTCCAAACTTTTCAAATCTATCAGCTTTACAATCCTTAATGTATGGAACGTGTATTGCATTTTTACATACACGCCAATAGTGATTGTCTGGTTTAAGGTTACTGTTATCGAACCGTCCAAAATATGGAGTGTCAGTAAACCAATAATTATGATTACGAGCTTCTAGTTTCTTAACCATGTCTAGATTGTTGTTTACAAATCCCCAGAACATACTATTACTAACAGGTTCTGATTCTACTGCGTTATCTAATTTTGTAATTTGCTCGGGCCACGATTTCTCCACGCCGTTGAACACTTCCCATGCCTTGCTTTTTTTATTTTTAAATGGAGCGTAAATTGTTAGCATCTATAAATTCCATTAGTTGTTGTGCCCATTGTCTGTGCCCTTCTGCGGACGGGTGGGGATCGTTCTGACTGACAATCAAATTTTTATCCGATATAAATTCTAAATGGCTTACCTTTGGACTAAAGAATCTTTTCATGTTAATTGCGTTCCTAATAATTTGAAAATCAGAGGTACCGTTTCCAAAATCATTGGGTAGTGCGTTATACATCACGTAAGGTATCTTCTTACGTTCAAAATAGTTCTGAAGATCAAAAACATTGTCTAAAAAATTCATAGCAAGATTGTTTTCAATATCCCAGCCACGATTATTTTTAATGAAACTAACATTATCGAGAGTCTTCCAAGTTCTCCAAGTTAAATCTGTTCCAGTAATACGTCCTTTCTTCCAGCCGTCGTTCGTAATGTAATCATTTCTCACAGCACTTGACCATCCTATTACAGCAAATACATCTTTGTCTTTATTCTGTTCAAACCAAACCTTAGAAGAAAAACTTACTCTAGTATTACCTCTGCCACCCATTGCCAAATTTTCAAGTTGCATACCATACTTTTCAGCAATAATTTTTGTGGTAAATGTATCTATTCCGTCCTTAGGCCTGGGTGTGAGGAAACTGCATCCATTTGAAAATAATATCATAGTAGTGTATTATAACATAATTATTAATAAAATGTCAGTCAAAAATATTACATCATTAAAATATTTCTTAGATCGTTTCGAGACGGTTGATTCAGAATACAACTACACCGTACCTTATCACAAAGACGTATATCCCCAATTTACCAGTCTACCAACTTTTGTTGCTGAGTTTTACGAATGCAAAGTTCACACTTGTCCCTTGTTGCTTACCAGAGAAAACAAACTTATTACGGAACACGTGTGGAAGTTAACACACAAAAGTAGGCACAAACCACATAAGAGCCATAAGCTATGGACCAACTGGGATGCCGCAGTAGACCTAAATATTCCTCCTGTGAAACAGACCTTTAATGAAACAAACACATATGTTTGGTTGCCTTTGGACGATGACTCTAAAAATAATCCATGGCACATATGGATAGACGTGATATCTAAATTTAGATTAGTAGAAAAAAGATGGTCAACTAATTTTGCTAGATATTGTTTTGTCCTAGCGAATCACAGCCCATACTTTGAAAAGATTTGCAAAGCACTTTTTCCCAATGTAAAGATAGTGGTCATGCCCAAAGGAGAAACTTGGCAATTTAAACATCTGATAGTGCCTAGCATGAGCAATGTCACAGACGGTGTGATAGTGCCACCATTGGCTCCCTGGTTGAGACATTTCAAGGGCCTTAAAAAACTTAAAGGTGTAAAAGCAAACAGGAAAATAGTTGTACTCAGACCGGGTGCAACATCAAGAAAACTGATTAACTCAGATGAATTGCTTTTAAAATTAAAAGGCTGGGAAACAGTCGTGTTAGAAGAATTATCAATTAAAGATCAGATGAAAACTTTTGCCGAGGCGTCACACGTGCTGGCGGCCCATGGCGCTGGCCTTACAAATTTATTATGGTGCCAACCAGGAACTAAAGTGATTGAAATACAGGACAAGCAAATGATACATAAAAAAGTTTATCCCTTACTATCACATAATTTAGGTTTAGATCACAAGTTGTATCTAGCAGACGTAGTGCCAATACAAAAAATAAAAGGTGCTAAACCAAAAGGAATAAAAAGATTCAGTGATATGATTAACTTCAAAATAAACATACCAGACATAATGGAGCACTTAGAATGACGTTATCCGTACTACAGAAGCAACCAATTTTGATAAAAGAGCCTTATCCATATTTTATAATAGAAAATGCGTTGCCCGAAAACACGTATAATCAGTTGGAAAGAGAATGGCCTGCGGCACAACTATTGGCAACCACACCATTTGATAACGGAATATGTTACAGACTTAAGGCAGATCAAATGTTAAAACAAGGAGTTGTTTCCGACTTATGGAGAGAGTTTGCCGAATACCATACTTCTGCAGATTTTTACAAGGAAGTAAAAAATATTTTTGGTGACATAATGCCAAATGTTGAAGATATCGAAAACTCAATAGGTCCACGTGGTTGGGATAAAGGCGGAGACAAAATAGGATCGGACTGTCAGACAGTCATGCACGAGCCTGTGGATTTCAGTTCAAGGACTCCACACATAGACAATCCGAGAGAGATATATGCTGGTTTACTTTATATGCCATATGCAGACTGTGAAAGCACAGGAGGAGAATTCCAAATACACGAAACGTTATCTAACGTCACTGAGGTCAACAAGAATGGTGGTAGAGCAGTTGGTGATAAAGCTGGAAAGATTGTTAAATCCGTGCCTTACAGACGTAACACACTAGTCATGTTTTGTAACAACTCAACGCAGACAGTTCACAGTGTATCAGCCAGAAAAGACGCTGTCAAACACAGGAGAAGTGTCAACATCATTGCGGAATACAACAAGGTAGCAAATCGTTCTATGTTCGATGTAAAGGAACTAAGGAAGTGAACATAGCAGGTATACACACAACCAAACCACGTACACAAAGATATGTTGAAGCTTTTGTCAGAGGTTGTCCTGGTACAAACAAGATATACGAATTCAGAGATCTTAAACAATTGCCAGTGGAGCATTTGACAATGTATGGAATATTAGCAGGCTCCGGAGAAATGTACAAATGGTGTGAGAAAGAAAAAAAAGATTTCTTTTTTATGGATCACGGTTATTTCACAAACGCCCACGATAGACCACACTGGCTAAGAATCACAAAAAACAAACACTGTCAAAATATTTTACAAGATAGATCACCAGATAGATATGAGAAGAATTTCAAACAGGACATCAAACCGTGGAACAAACAGGGAAACAAAATCCTTGTCCTCCCTCCTACTAATGCCATTGCTAACTTCTTTAATGTAGAGGATTGGTTACAAACAACGTTGGAAACATTAAAAGACAACACAGACCGGCAGATAGATGTTAGGGAAAAACCCTACAATCCAACAGTGGAAATAGACCACGTAGGTGCAACTGTAAAAGTCGATAAGCCCACAGTAAACAAGGGCAGTATAAATTGGAAGGAATATTATGCAACAGTAACTTACAACTCCAATACCATGGTTGCCAGTCTTGTAAACGGCGTTCCAGTACTATGTGATCCGGATAGATCAGCGGCGGCACCTATATCAGAAACTAATTTTAAAAAAATTGAATCACCTTTATATGGTGACAGGATTGCACTTTTTTCAAGCCTCGCATACAACAATTTTAGTCTTAAGGAAATGAGCAATGGCACAGCGTGGAGAATATTGAATGGCTGATAAACTTAGACCGGAGAACGTAGAGATTGTTGAAAAAATAAGAAAACTCGAATCAGAGCTTTTTAAAACACATGACTTTAAAGTATATAGAAACTATTGTGTTCCAGAATATCATGTGAGAAATTCAAAAAACGTACTGAGTTTTGGCATAGGAGGAGATGCAAATTTTGAAAAACTTATCTGTGTTGACAATAGAAAACTTGACGTGAGAATGTTTGACCCAACACCTGCAACGGTGTTCCACATAAAATCCATTTTACGTAGGGGAGGTGGACATTATTTTAACAGTATTAGTAAAGGTATTAAGGTCAGTCAAAAAATAATTATAAATTGCTTAAAATTTTATCCTGTGGCGTATGGACCAAAGAACGGTACTTTCACCTTTTATCCACCTAAAAATTACAAGGAAATGTATAATAGACTGCCTACACCTGCTAGTTTCTCTTTGATAGACTTAGGGAACAGCATCAAACCGGTAGAGGTTGAATGCAAAAATATCACTACAATAATGAAAGAATTCGAATGGGACAGCATCGACATACTGAAAACAGATGTAGAAGGACTGTGGTACGAAGTTGGTAAAGAGATCGTTAACTTAGATGTCAAGTATTGGGTATCAGAAATAGAGCTAGGAATAGGCATGACAATTGATGAATCATTTTCTAAAGTCAGAGAGCTTTACAATTTACACAGCACAAAGTATAATGTGTATGTGAATAGGCAAAGGAACAAGAAAATGCTGGAACTTATTTTTTGCAGGAAGGACATAGATGAAAGTTGAAATATTTCGTAGAACTGTAAAAGATCGTAAGCGTGGAAACAGTTATGAACTGCTATATCATCTTAAAAAAGGTATAGAGGCCGCAGGAGACGAGGCTATAATTGTAAACGAAAACAGATCAGGTCCTACTGTAGAAGGTGAGATGACACCTACAGCACCAATGGCGGCCATGTTTGGATACGGTGGTGACAAACAGATGCACCATACAAAAGGCAGAAGAAGAGAACTAGCAGACAACTGTAGACAGTTGAAAATACCTTTAATCACGTTTGACGGAGGCCTTCTATCTAGCTTTGGCAATGTTTCAACATCTCCAGACCATCATTTTAGGGTCTCCTTATACACACCAATGAATGACGGTGACTTCCTGTCTGATAATAGTCCTGGCGATCGTTGGGAGATGTTAGCTCAAAAATTTAATGTCAAATACGAACCATGGAGAAAACCTAACAAAGACGATCCAATTCTATTTGGACTACAACCAAAAGACAACTGGAGCATGAACGAACTTGATCCAATAGATTGGTTCAACAATGTGTATAAAAAACTGAGACCAATCACGAAACGGAAATTTATTGTCAGACCTCATCCTAACAATGTATCGAACATATTAGAACGTAGGAAAGAACTGCCTGATGATATCGAGTTACAGTACACACAAAAAAACTTTGTTGGAGATGAGAAAAAGCACTATAGATTCCACTTTCAGCAGGCATTAAATAATTGCCATGCTTTTATTACTCACAATTCTACTGCCAGTGTCGACTCTTGCGTTCGTGGAGTCCCTACCTTTGTTACCTCAGATCTTGCACTTTGTTGGACAGTAGCAAACAAGGATCTTACCAAAATTGAATCTCCTGACTATCCAGACCGTGAACAATGGGTAAACGATTTGGGCTACAAACTTTGGAGCATCAAAGAAATTAGAGACGGCACAGTCTATAAAAGATTCAAGTCAAAGTTGGGTTTATAAATAGTGGTGTATTATGCCACATAGTAAAAAAGCCGGGAAAGCATCCATTGTGGAATGGGTTAACCAACTGAAAGTTCAAGGTAAACTTACACACAAAGCCGCACTAGACATCGGTGTTGGTGAAGGCACATATTTGTATCATCTGAAACACAAATACAAATTTGTAAAAGGTGCTGACAAATACCAAACACTAGAACAGAATTGGATAATTGACGCTGGCCCATTGTGTGAACACAAATGG
>Ga0209535_1001644_pt1 | contig 15074 bp, 11 predicted proteins | sample LinPmetageLP28_FD_184041 | JGI IMG/M metagenome (GOLD analysis project Ga0209535, IMG submission 184041) | Marine viral communities from the Pacific Ocean - LP-28 (SPAdes) (version 2) | ecosystem: Environmental > Aquatic > Marine > Oceanic | place: Pacific Ocean | collected 2009-08-22 | reverse complement strand
CCCTGTGGTTTTGATTGGAGGGTATCCAATTTCTGTTTAAGTTTTGATAAATCCATAAATGTAACTAATTTTAATTATAACTGTTTATATGTAACTAAATATACGAACTAATATTTGGGGAGCCAAACTATAGTTCAATAATCTTGTAAATTTTTGTATTTAATTGATTTAAATCATTGTGTTGAGTAAGTAAAACACAATTTCTATAATGTTGCCAATCTATTTTATAGCTTGTATCAACAACACCACCATTAAGCTTTTTAATAAGTTCATTTAAAGCATTAATCGTGTATAAAGTATTAGATTCTTTTTTTCTATGTACTAAAATAGTATTATCTGGGATCGAATTTAGGTTTGTTTGATCAACATTATATGTAATTACATATTCATCTTTACCTACAATTTCTAATACAAATAGTTTATTGTAAATAATATCATATTTACTTTTTATATCCTCAATAAGTGCATCTAACCCATCTAAATCAGTGAATGTGCAAAATAATTTATTATTCAAATCGCCTAATATTTTGATGTCTGATATAACATCATATTCTGTATTATACATATTAGTACTATTCTGTAAAATTGTAGTCATAACCTTTTATTTCTTTAATGTTTAATTTATATTTTTTAAATACTTTTCTAATATCTTCTAAAACTTCTTCTTCTTCATCATCAACATCTAATAAAAACGAATCATATGTATATAATACTAGTTTCGTTTTACATCCTCTCAATATACAACACATATCCCACAATATCAACACATTTGTTGATGTTTCTAAATTTTGTAAAATATAATTAAAAAGTTTTTGTGGGTTCATGTTTTGTAAGTTTTCTTTTTTATATCTATATCCAGAAATCTCACATTCTACAAACCCATCGTTTTGAAACTTATTCCAAAGTTCTCCTATGTATTTTTCGATTTTACTAAAAAATTCCAGATGTTTGTATTGTTTAAATACTCCCCCATATAGTTGTTTAAATGTCAGTTCCTTTGATTCTTTATAACTTACTCCGTAAAGTTGTTGTAAATGACTGTGAATATCCACAGTGGGAAAATTATAATCAATGAGACGACAAGACAAGCTAGGATGATAAGCGCTAATATCCATCTCGATAAAACTATTATTACGTGGTATAAAAGATTTCCTACATCCATTTTCTTTATTAAGTGCGGCATAATTTACATTTTTAAATTTATTTGAGGGTCTTGTTGTTGTTGTTTTTAAGTTGAACTGAGTGTTGACGTATTCACCGTCAACCGCGTGGAAATATCCACTGAAGGTGTCATTACATATTCGTATGCCACTTCTCTCGATGGCGTTGAATACCACGGATACTCGACTGTTAAAGAATTCATCATATTTTGTTTTTTTGTTGTTAATATTCGCTTTTAGATCTTCAAAAATGGTTTCACACAATTCATAATGTTTAACAATCGGTATAATTAAGTTTAACTCCGAATTATCTTTGTGTTGTCTATAATATAAATCGTGTGTTGTAGTTGTTGGTCGTATATACGTATGAGGTGGTGGATTTATGTCATAAAGAGCTTTGTTAGGAAAATAATGTAACATCTCCTTTTTATCGCGGCAATACAATATATCAAACTTGTTTAATAAATCGTTTATACGCGTGTTTAACTCATTTAAAGATTCACTATGCGTAATACATACCATAAAGCCTTTACTCGCTTCAATTGGTCTAATATACACTAAACTTACGTGATTTAGTACAGGGTGGATTGTATCATTATAAGGTATTACCTCAATGAAAGCTTTTTTATAACCACTATTTATTAAAACATTTAACTGTTCCTCGTTTTCTACAAGCCAGTACATATAACCTTATTTTAGTTATAATATACGAAGCTATTTAATAACCTCCACTATATTTTTTTCTAGCTTGAGGAGCCGATATTTGAGTGGATAATTTATCTGCTTTAGATTGAATGTTTGACCCACTTACAGGAATTAAAAAATCATGAGGTAAATCAGTATGTTGTGGTCCTACCATTGGTCCTTTTGTTGGGTGAACATGATATAAACCTGTATAAAGTTTATTACTTTTTTGGATAATATATTCAGTCCCATCTGTTGTTAGGTTTTCCCCTTGAGCATATCTATAATATTGATCATATCTGTCTTTAAAGTAAGATTTAAACCCTCTAAGAGCATATGTTTTTGATGCTCTTTCTACTGATTTTTTATTAATATTATAAACGTCATTCCTTTTACCTGATATTAACCAAGGGATTGTAAAGGCAACATACAACCCCCAATCTACTGTATTTTGTCTTTTAATAAATCTAGTGTATAAACTTTTACTAATTTCTGTGTATTGAATTTCGTTCATTTTAGATGTAAAATATCTTTGAAATTCTCCTACTTCATAATTTTGAGAAGTTGGAAGGGGATTTGATTGAATAGGTCTTGAAGGAGGTATAGCAAATGGGTTAATTTTTTTATTTACCATATAAAATACAGGTAAAGTAAATTCATTTGTATCTTCTGTATAAGTTCCAATACCATCATCTTCAGCATCACCCCCTGAAGGTTCAATGTATACTTTTAATTCATTGTTAGGTTTATCATTAGGATTTCTACCAGTAAATACTTTACCATCAGAAGTTTGGAAATAATAACCAACATAAAAGTCTTGGGAACTATTAGTATAAACTAAACTGTCTCCTGAAGTGTATTGATCTGTTAATATTTGGTTCTTTGGATAATACATTATTATATTGGGAATTTCATTAATAATTCAATTAATTCTTTTTGAGGGAAAACATCTGATTTATCTGATCTGTAAGAGTTGTGGGTAAATGATCTATTATTTGCTCCTGTACCTTTTCCATCTCCACCTAAACCTGTTGATTTAGCAGTTTTTTTAACAGGAAATTTTTCATAAAAGATTTTTTCATTAATCCCCATTTTAATATTAGGATATTTTAATGTTACTTGTATCATTACTCTTGATAATGTAGCTAATTGTTTTTTAGTATATGTTTGATACCAATCATAATTTTTATAAGTCCCCCATTCTACTAGTTTTCCTCCTTTTATTTTATAAGGTCTTCCTACAGGAAAATCTGGTTGGCTTTGTCTAAGTTTTTTTAAGGTATATTTTCTATTACTTTGCTTAAATATAGTATTTTCATCTACAGGCCCAGGTGTTATCTTTTTTAAATAACCTAAACCTTCTAATTCAACTGATATTGAATGTTGTTGTAACCAATTACCTTTATCCCGTGTCGAACCAATATGATTACCATACCATTTTAAAGGTATTAATTGTTCATAAGTACCATCTCTTTGTATAATATAATGACAACAAATCCTATATTGTGCTGATTTTGGTCTTCTCCAAATTCCAATACAAGTATCAATTGAATAGTTACCTGCAGTGTGGTGTATTACAAACTGTATTTTTGGTTTTTCTATTTGCTTATATATTATACCGGTAGGACTTGGTCCTAGTAAAGAATATCCTCGAGTTAATGTTTTTGCCTCTTCTGGTGGCCCATTCCAAGTTGAAACTACTCCCGATTCAGCACCAGCTTCAACTGGATCAGTATTAGCATAAAATTCATCAACTACTTGTTTTGCTGGGACATTTGCTCTTTCTGGTGGTAAAGTTGTTTTTGGTTGAGAAATAGTAGATATCTCAGTAGTCCATTTATTTCCTTCTATATTATGACTTATACCATCAATTATAAAGGATAATGCACTTGGGTAATTTTGTGGTAAAAACTTAGTATTAACAGTTATAGAATTGTATATTTTTATTCCAGCAATACCATCACAAGTTATAGATAAGGAAACGGGGATAAAACCTGTTTTTCCTGTTGTTACACCATCTTCAAATAATCCATCTGTTCTTTTAGCATAATATCTTTTAAATGCATTGTATCCTCTATCTACAAAATCTTTATTAGAATCACTGTACCAATATAAAGCTTCTGATAGTGGAGTTGATTGTCTTTGGTAGGTTTGGTTTTTAGAGTTTTCAGCAGCTGTTCCTGTTGTTTTATTAAAACCATCTGTATCTTTTCTTAAAAAATTTGATGTGGCAGCAACAAATCCTATGCTAGTTTGAGCTCTAAGTCCACTTGGAGGTTTAGAACCCACTAATACCAAACTTTGTCCTAAACCCCCAAATGCATCAACTAAATATGAAGGATAATCTGTTTGTTCTCCATCTGTATCTGGGTTATAAATTGAAAGTTTTAATTTATCAAATTGTTTATCAATATTTTCAAAATTTCTTTCTACTTCAGCTATAAATTCTTTATTTTGGAATAATCTATTTCTAGATAATTCTAGGGACTCATCAGTTGCTCCCGTAGTTAAAATTTGACTTTCAATAGCATTACTTCCCACCTGAACAGCATTACTAACAGCATTATAAGCTGTATTGTAGCTAGCTTTTAAATTTGCTTTTAATGAAGATATAACTGAATCGTAAGAATCTGTATTAATTGATTCAAAATTATTAAGTTGTAGAGATTGAATATTAGGATCTTTAACTGTAAATTCTTCTGTTTTATAAGTATATGTATAACCAGTACCATTAGGAGATATTTTAAGATTACTACCAGCAGCCCTCATTTGTTCTAATTCAGCCTTATATTTAGACTGTGCAATAAGATTTACAGCAGCAACTCCTCCATCTGTTGTTGTTGTAGGTGCTGCAGCTTGTTCTATAAAATCTGTTAAATTACCATCTGAAGTTTGGTATTGAAATCTATTATCTAACCCTTTATGCCAATTTTTATAACCTACAGCATCTAATGTGTTTGTGGTTGAGCCCGCAGCTGTAGCTCCAATAGATATTTGAGTCATTAATTTAGGAGTAATCTTAGTTTGAAAACTAAAATCAGTTACAAAACCGGAAGTTCCTTTATCATTGTTAAACCCATAAATATCCCAATATACACTGGTACCATTATTATACAAATCATTAAACCCTGCAATTGGGTTTTCATCTATAAAATAAATTTGAGTATCATTTTTTATGCTTACAGTTAATTCTGTAACCCCACCCATACATCTATTTACACCATCTAATAGTTTTTGTAAAAAATTAAATAAATCTAATTCATTATTTTCATTTTTATTTGAATTTAAAACCTCTGCTATAAAAGTTGTATTAAAATAAATATTCATTAATAAACCATAATTACATCCTTTTTCTGATATAGCAAAAGTTTTTAAATCTTTAAATTCAGGTAGAAATACACTATCAGTTAATTTTGATTCTGCGGTATATAAAGGTTTAAAAATACAAATTGAAGGATCTAATGGGATTAAGTTAGGTTCATAATTTATCACATTATAGTTTGGATTATGTTCAAACTCTAACATAGAAAATCCTTTTTCACTTCCTTTAGTATTAACTTCAAAAACAACATTGTTTTGAATTTGCTTTAGTAATTCTTCAAATCTAATATAAAATTTAGATGTTGGTGGAATCTTTTTTCTATTAGCTTCTATTGAAGAGTTATTAGAGGATAAAGTATTGGATGCTGCCGATACATTTATTTTTGCATTTAATGTTGAATCACTAGTAGTATTTACTGTAAGTAATGCTTTTCCTATTGCTGCTGGTGAATTATCACCTGTTGATGCTACTGTTGTAGTTTTATTAATATTTTTATTTTGTTCTTCAGATAATGTTACTGAAACTGTGTTTCCTACTGTTCCAACAGCATTAGGTAGAAAAGCATAATTTGGATCACTAAATAATTCTCTAGACTTAAAAGTTGCTACTACTTGAGCTAAATAAGTAGATAATCTATCAGACCCCATATTAGTTAATATAGCAGGACTATCTTCTCCATCACCTCCTACATCACTTGTTTGAACTTCGTCAGTATTAATTTGATAAATTTGTCGTAATTTTTCTTTTCTTGTGTTTAATTGACCTTTGGTAAGTGGAGAAGATGGAACAAATACATTTAAAGATTCTATTACACTCCCTAAAGTAATTAAATTAACAGTTATATCATATGAACCATCTGATTTTAGGTCCCAAGAAAAATTATTAACTTTCCCAAAAAAACCATTATAATTACCTTGATAGTTAGTAGTTTCCTCATCTATTAAATTTAGCATTTCCCTCTGGGTGTTTGTGCTATTAAACCAGGATTTATCTATTATAGTAGTTCCTATATCTTGAATTACACCAGAATTAGAGTTAATATATTTATCCCACCCAAATTCTAACATCATACAAAATCCAAGTCTTAAATATAACGTTTCAATAACTCCAAATTGAAATTTATTATAAGCTTTGATTTTTACTTCTGCCTTTCTAATAGAACCCCTATTAAGAGATTCAACACTTACAGAAAGTATACCAGGAATGGGTTGAAGTCCTCTTTCGCTACCTCCCATACCACCATATATAGCATCTTTACCACTAGTCCAAGTTGTATTACTTCTTACTCCCTTTCGTTGGTTTGGAAGTGGTTCTTCCCTTGAAGATTGTACCCCATTAAAAAGTATATATTCTTTTGCTAAGTTTATACCCTGTAAAGAACTTGCTTCTGCATTGTTTAGGTAATTTTGTTCACTAAGATTAGTGATTCTTGATGTATCATTAACATAAACCCCGGATGCAAATTTAATCCAAATATTTCTATTATTTAAATAATTTAATACTTCTGGGGATCTAGCAGTACTGCTACCCTTTGAAGAAGCACCAAATACTTTTTGTCTTGCATCTATTTGCTTTGCAATTGGTGCTGATATTGGATTTCCTAATATGTTCCCTAACATAACTTTTTATTATTAAATTGAATTTATTGCTTCATACTGAGTAATTATAGCACTTATATTTGTTGGAATTCTAATTTGTACTCCTAAAGGGGGGTACATTGAACCCTGATTAAATTGTGGGTTTGCTAAAGATATAATCCACCATAAAGTAGGATCACCATAATAACTTTGAGCTAATAAATCAAATCTATCTCCTTCATCTGTATAAGCATAAAGATCATTAAAACTAGAAGGTATTTTTGGAAAAGTAACCGTTGATTTATAGGCTTTTCCAGTGGGTGTACTTAAAGTACTTATTGGTCTATATCTCCCCATTGCTTTATTTTAATTTAAAGAATCAGTTAATTGTTTTATTTTTTCTTCTTTCCCATCTGGTAGATAATTTTGTGTTATACCATTAGATAAAGAAATATATCTTTGTGCTCCAAATGTAGTAAGTTCTCCTTCTTTATTATAATCATTTTTCTGGATTTGGGGAACAAAGCTTTGAATAGGAATAAAATTAAAACCAGATACTTTTATCATATGTGGTACTTCTTTAACAGATTGATCAGAAAATGATCTCCCACTAATACTACTATTACTATTACCAATGGCTATTTCCCAAGGAGATTCTTGGGGAACTTCATAACTTATTCCAGTCATAATTCCAATTTGGTTGTAAAGATATCCCCCAACTGTTAATTCAATTAAATTACCCCTCATGTAACCCGCTTGAGAATAATCAGGAGCACATACTGATGCTAAATAATTTAATTTTTGGTACATAGGCATTAATTCTTGTTTTGATTGAGCTACTACAGTCCAACCAAGACTAAAATTTCTATCAAATCCTGCATAATTATAAAAATTTTCACCCCTACCAGCATATTTTTGTGATTCCCATTCTGCTGTGTAGTTATCAGTCATACCATCTAGAATAGCTCTAAAATGTATGTAATTTTTTAAACTAGGATTATTATTATCTATTACCCCAATTCTAAACTTGCAAAAATCATTTAATTTTGGATCTGTTTTTGCTTGTGAAGCTTGGTATATAGGGGAGGAATTAATTTCATCTAAAGAAGTTCCTCTACCTAATACATAATTTTTTCTATCAAAAGACTTACCAGGATTGCCTAAATTAACTCTACCTTCAAATTGTAAATTATTATCAGTATAATCAAGTGAAGATGCTCCTTTATTATTGGTTCTACGTTGTCTAAAATCCTGAATTTCAGGGTCATTATATATATTATTATCAGTAACTGTATTAGATAGAATTGAAGAATTCATTAACTGATCATAATCTAATGTTGTGCCTAAACCTCCAACAGTAGGTGAATTTGCTTGGTAAGATCCTGATTGGAAAACACTTAAACCTAAATTACTAATAAATGCCCCACTTACTACATCATTAGTAGTTTTAAATTGACCATCTAAAATATTTGTTCCTGATAAATTTTCATATTTTTTACTAACACCACTACCATTAAAATATCGGGCACCATTAAAATTATTAGTTCTAGGATTTCTAAAATTAGAATAATTAAAATAACCAGAGTTAAATGAATCATAAAACCCAACATTATTTAATTCAGTATTATTACGACCAGTTCTTTGTTCTTGAACCATAGTAACAAAAGTATTCCCAACACCTAAATCAGATCCTGGTCCACCAGTGTAACTATATAATATATTGTCAGAATTAGTATTACTATCAATTTGGTTTTTAGCAAAAGTAACTAACCTACTTTGAGGAGTAGCATTATTACCTATCCTTTCTGAAAAGGCAGCAGTGTTAAAATAAACAGGGTTGCCTGCAGGATCTTGTGATGTTCCATCTGTAGCTGCAAATGGGTTTAAACCTTGTTTTAATAAATGAAATCCTATACCATTAACACCCGCTTGAGCTAAAGTAGATGTTGGTAGATAAATACCATTGTTTTGGGCTTTTTTATTGTCTATTTTTGGATTTGTAGAATCTTTAGGTCCTGCTAAAACATTTATTCCTGTTCTTGATAAAACATTTTGTTTAGCTGCAAATAATAACCCATTAGGAGATTTTAGATCAGTAAACATTTTTCCTAATCTATCTAAATCTTTTACAGTAGTTTGAGGTAGTAATTGACCTCCCCTTAAGAGAAAATCATCAAAAGGTTGAGGCCCTACTCCAGCATCAAAATCAGCTGTTGAAAATTTTCTTTGAGGTAAATCTTTTATAACATAGGGTTGACCACTCGCATTAGTTTTGCGAGGACCAGCTCCACGTCGGTCATAACCATATTGAGGAGCATTATAATCTGAAAGATCAGTCCGTATTTTTAATAATTTAGAGCCCAAGAAATCTTATATTAAGATCTGCTGCTGTTGTACTGAGTTACGTCAGATGTTCTGTTTGGATCAAGGTCAACTACATAATCTTCGTATGTACCTAATTCAAATGTATTATTGATAGGTAAACCATCACTTCCTCTTCTTAAAGGGGCAGATGGTCTTTGTCCTTGGTTAGCAGATAGTAATGTTTTTCCAGTGCTAAGTAAGTTTGATAATGTTGGCATAATTTTAAATTTAATGGTTATTATTATTTTGTTATAAATATTATTATTGTACAGAAAACGCACCCATGTCTACTGCTGTACCTAATTTTACATCATTCATTTTTATTACAGGGGATGTTTTAGATCTGTTTAATATAGATTGTAATAATTGATTTGTTCTTTTAACTTCTGCTACTACAATATTATTATTCTGTGGGGGAGAAGCTGCACCCGGTTGAGATGGGAATAAGTCTGTACCCGCTATGACTGTATCTTTATTATTTAAAGCTATTGCTCCTTCAGGACCCATTATTGTTCTAGAACCATAACCACTTCCAGCTCCTGGCGACATCATATCATCTGCTTTATTATAAAAACTATAACCTAAAGCTAAAGCTGCTGCTGCACCTGCTATACCTAAAATAGGACCAACAAAAGGGTATGCTGATAAAGAAGAAAAAGCACTTATTGCCATATCTGCTATACCAGCTAATAATCCAATTTTTTTAATTGAATTACTTATACGTAATATAATATTATAAGCTCCAGTTGCTATATTTTTTGCTAATTGTAGAGCATAACTTGCTTGTTCAACAATAAAATCTTTTGCTTTTATAGCACTTACTGCTATAGCAGTACCAAGAGATTTACCACCTAATATATTACTAATTTTCTTTTGAAGATTTTCTTTAATAGAATACATTAAAGACCTTTTTTTAACTAAAGCAGCACCTTCTTCAGTTAATAAATTACCCTTAGCTGTTATTGCTGCTGATAATTTAGCTTTAACTATTTGTTGTTCTGATACTAATCCTAATTTACTAGCAATATTACTTAATATTTGGTTCCTATAAACACCATCTCCTAAAAATTTCATAGTTTTATAAACTGCTACTATACTTCCTAATACTTTTAAAAAGCCTAAAGAATTTTTAACTAGATTAGCCATTCCCGCAACAGCATCTACAATTGAACTACCCATAGGTAATAAAGCATCAGCAATTTGCACAAATACTTCTTTCATTGATGCTACAGAAGCTGCAAATCTTTCTTGAACTGATTCTCCATGTAATTGAGCTGCTAGATTATCATCTCCTAATTTTTTTCTAATTTGTTCTTCAGAATTTCCAGCTTTTTTTAACTTATTATAAGCTTCTAAAGCAGTACCTTCTTTTGCACCTAATTTAGCTAATATTTCTTTATCTTGTAAAGATTTTGCTAAATCCTCTTTGCTCATCCCTACAGCTTTTGCTAATGCTTCTTGCTCTATTCTACCCATTTTACTAAAATCAGCTGCTGTTCCTGTGATTTTAGCTACTTCTTCTGCTACACCTGCTAAATTATTAGTTAAAGCAAATTGTCTTGCTTTTTCTAAATTAATATCTTTACCTAATAACATTTCAGCTTCTAACTCGGCCGTTATAGAAGATTCAAAATCCATTAAACTATCTGCTATACCATCTACCTTAGATAACTCCATTCCAAATTTCTTAGCAGTTTGAACTGCTTTTGCTAATTCGGGAGCATTATTACCCATACTTAATTGTATGCTACTAGATAAACCTGCAACCTCTTTTAAAACATTTTTTTCACTTATAGCTGTTTTATTAGCTGCATTCATAGCTGCTGATTGACCCAACACATTAGCTGTTATTTCTTTTGATGTTTTACCCGTTAGTAAACCAAGTTTTGCAAGTTCTCCACCCGTTTCGGCGCTTAACCCCATTTGATGTGTTAACTCCGTTTGAGTTTGGAGCATATCATTTGTAAGCATTTTATTAGTTCCAAATATATTGGATAACTCCATTTGGGATTTTGCAACACCAGCAGTAGTTACAAACACATTTTGAGAATTCATAGCAATTTCAGAAAATTCCTTATTCATTCCCTGTGCTTCGCTATAACTTATTCCTAAATTTTGTGCTACTTCTCCTGTTATTTTATCTAATTCCATAAAAGCATCTACAACAAGAGCTATACCAACCTCTAATAACCTCATTGGGGTTACAGTAGCTGATAGATTTCCACTAAGTAATTTTGATGCTGTGCCTGATTTATCGAGTTTGTCTAATAAATTTTTACCTCCTTCTCCAAGTAAGGTAAATAAAGATTTTTGTTTTTGTTTCTCAACATTTTCTGCTACAAGGGTAGAAAGTGTATCTTCTTGAATAGCAAATTGAGCACTAAGTTGATTAGAAAGTTCTTTATCTAACTTTATACCATTAGCTATTAGATTATTTTGTTGCCTTTGAATTGTTCTTTTTCTAGTTGCAACAGCTGCTATTTCTTTTTGAATTTTTGCTTCTACATTAACACCCTTATTTATCTCAGCTTGTAAGTTACCTATCTTTTTTAATGAAGCAGCATTTTGACTTATAGCAGAACCTATATTTTTAGAAAAAGCCTCACCAACTTTTTGAGTTTCTTTATTTACATCAATTAAGTTATATTCTATTTCATCCTTAATTTTTTGACCTATTGAAGTAAACGCATCTTCTAAATACCCTATTTCTTCATTTAGAGCTTTAGCTGCTTGTTGTGCTTCTAAAATTTCTTTCTTTCCAGCCATTACAATTAGGTTTTCTTATAAATATGAAAAAAAGCAACTATTTGTAGCTGCTCTTTCCCTGATATGCTTTAGATGCTTGTTTAAATTGTGGTGCATTTACTTTACCATCTGAATTTACAAGTGATGTTTGATTTTTTTCACCTGCTGATTTTTCAGCTTTTGCCTTTTTCTCATAAAAGTCATTTATTTCTTTAAAAGTAAATTTACGTAACCAAAGAGGCATATTATATATAGTATTATAATCATACCCACCATTTCCATGAAAAATTATTTCATGTATTTGTTTAAATATACTTAATCTAATTTGAGGAGCTGTCTCCGAAGTCAGGCCAAAAAAAGTTAAGCCCAATAGGCACAACTACCTCCTCTCCAGTGTCTAAAATAACATTAAGATCTACATCAGGTGATGTATTTTTTAAATGTTCTCTAAATGCTCTAGCATCTCGTGCTAGGAAATAAGTATCAACATATTCTCTAATAATTTTTACCTCATCTTCCCCATTAACTGATGTTAAAGCATATTTTAATCTTGTGGATGCATCTGGACTAGCATTTCTATTTAATTTTTTAAGGCCTTTTAATTCTTGCTCAATTTTAGACTCATCATGTCCTGAGAGTAATTTGTAAGTAATTGGGGTTTTACTATATGGTAAAGTAAAAGCAAATTCATTTTTACCTTCAATCATGTTAGACCCATCAAAATCTTTATTTTCTAATCCAGATAAATCTATAATTTCTTCTCTTCCACCAATTTTAACTTTATAATCAGATCCATATCCTAAAACACGGGTTGCTATTAAAATTGCATTTTTATCACCTGTTATTAAGTCTTTAAGGTTAATTTTAGAAACTATTACAGAGTCTAAAAGTTTGTCTAATACTACTCCTTTTTCAATATAAGCTTGGTTTGAAAGAATATCTTCTTCTTTCGCTGTCATATACTTAATTTCTACTTTACCACTTGATAGGGGATTGTCTTTTGAATATACTAAACCCTTTGAAGGTAGTTCTATTTCTTCTGTTGGAAATTTAAATTCGGCCATAATCTTTATTTAGTTAAAACGTTTTTATCGTTGATACATATTAAGATAAAAAAAAGCTCGGCCAAAGCCAAGCTATTTTTCAAATTAGGGGTGGGTAAAATTTTTAGAAATTTAGTATACAATAATCTGGTTGAACTGTCATTGTAATTTCTTGTGCAGTATTTTCTGTATCCCAATTATAATCTCCAAATGAAGCTTCTGTAATCATTGCTCCTTTAATAATCCATTCTGATACAATATCGCCTACAGGTCCTAGTACGTTAATTGTTAGATCTTTCTTATAGAAATCACTATAACCATCTCTACCAGTTACTGATTCATGGTGTAAACGTACCCATTCCATAGTAGCTTGAGCTCCTGAAGGAGTAATTGGGTCAAACAATGTAAATTGTATTGTGTTCCACTTTGTTTTTCCTTTAACATATCTTTCAACATTAATATGGTTTAAAGCTACTGTGCCTTGAGTTAAAGAAACTGCTCCTACACCTTTCATAATGTAAGCTGGGAATCCATCTACAAAAGCGATAAATCTATTTGCCTGTTTTGGCTCAAAAGATGTGAAAAATATCTCGTTTGGGTTTAATACTGCCATTTTATTTTTTTATTTTATTATAAATATTTATCTTTTTTATTTTTATGCTGGAAATGTTGCTCCAGTTGGTAATACATTAAAATCAAGTATAATAAATTCAGCTGTTCTAGTTGGTTGTAGGAATATTTGACCTATTAACTCATTTCTATCTATTACATCTGGTGTATTATTACTTTCATCCATTACTACTTTAAATGCATACAATCCTTGTCTTTGCTGAACACTTTCTAAGTATGGATTTACTTGTGTTAAAAAGTTTTGTCTTGTTGCTATTGTATTTTGTTCAAATACTAAATTATCAGCAATTTGAGAAATAAAACTCTTAAGTGTTATAAGTAATCTTCTAACATTTACTCTATCTAATGCAGAAGCTGCTTTTTGAAGTGTTTTCTGACCAAATACTACTACTCCCGTTGCTGGGAATGTTGCAATTGGGTTAACATTTGCTTCATATAAAGTATCTCTATTAGTAGAAGTTAATCTTCTTTCAGCTCTAACAACTTGTCCCATTCCACCTCTAGTAATACCTGCTGGCGCAAACCATGGATCACTTGAAGCATCTGTAAACGCATATACTCCTGGTATAAATGTTGATGCGGGAATGAATACTAATTGTCCTGAATTTGGATCAACTGTCTGTAGCCATGGCCAGTATGTAGCTGAATAACTATTATCAATTCCAGCTGCTTGTGTCGTTACTGTTGATATAGATTGATTATATCTTACTAAATCAATAACTGCAATAGTATCACCTCTTGAAATCGCATTGTTCATTAAAGAAGTAACTTGATTAGCATGGTCTTGGTAATTTAATCCTGGGGTTGAAACTACGTTATAAGAATAACTATCAGCATCTGCTAATAAATTAAGAGCGTTTACATAATCTCCTCCTATTAATCCTTGTGTATCTGATGCATTAATATCTTGATAAAATCTTGCTTGTCTCCCTATTGGAATATTAGAACCTCCTGCGCCATCAAATGAACCTGATATTCTTTGTGGTAATGAGGATGTAAATTCTGCTTTTGCAGTACCATTATTATTAAAATAGTTTGGTGTTGCTTGATTTATTGCTTTTACTCTAACGTAATTTGAAATATTTGGATATGATCCTGATTCTTGTAAATAAGTATCTACTCCTTCAGTTATTAATGTTGTTTTAACATCTCCAATTGCTCTTGAAATAAAATTTGGGGCAAATGGGTCTAAAGAAACATTATTGTATTGTTCTAATACTACTTTATTATTAGTATCATCATTTCCTCTTCTAACTAATAAAGAAAATACACCTGATGCTGTATTAACACTAGCTATTTCCCATCTTATATTATCTGCAGATCCACTTACTAAAGCACCTCCAGTTAATTCTTGTCCATTAGAATCTGATCCTACTGGGAATACATTATTCATAATTACTCCTTCAGAAATTGTTTCTAATTCAAAAGAAGGTAAATTTTCTATCATTCCATCTGTTAAGATAAATGTTGGAGCTACAGCTGGGTTACCAATATCACTAGCTGCTATTGTTACAGTATCACCCGCAGCATAATCTGATCCATCTTCTGT
>Ga0209535_1001643_pt1 | contig 15077 bp, 21 predicted proteins | sample LinPmetageLP28_FD_184041 | JGI IMG/M metagenome (GOLD analysis project Ga0209535, IMG submission 184041) | Marine viral communities from the Pacific Ocean - LP-28 (SPAdes) (version 2) | ecosystem: Environmental > Aquatic > Marine > Oceanic | place: Pacific Ocean | collected 2009-08-22 | reverse complement strand
ATATTATTATTATGAAGGATGTGTTTGAGCCAGCAGCTAAAATCTTAGGCATTCCTTTTGAAGAGTCGGCAGAAAAGTATTACAAGATACCGTTGCCATATGGATATAATATCTTTCATTTGCTGGGTGTGAATCTTGCTGAAATGGAGTTAGGTCAAAAATCTCCGCTGCAAGCTACTGGTGACTTAACATCAGCAGCAATAGGCTCTTTTTCACCTCTTGGGTTTGCCAGCTCAGATAGCGCAGCAATAGCTTTAGGAAAAGGGATTGCGCCTCAAGCAGCCAAGCCTCTGATTGATTTGGTTGCCAATGAGAATTATTTTGGTTCTCCGATATATCGAGAAGACTTTCCGGGTGCGGCTCCTACTCCTGACTCCTCAAAGGGAATGCTTAGTACCCCGCAGTTCATGAAAGATGCTGCTATATTTCTTAATGAATTTACTGGTGGTAATGAACAGCAATCGGGTAACACGTTTTATAACATTGATATAAGTCCTGATGTAGCGAATCATCTTTTAAATTCTTTTACTGGCGGTGCTGGGGTGTTTGCTACTCGTTCGGCAGAATATGCGAGGAAGCTAAGGTCAGGGGAGAAAATAGAATTACGAGAAATACCTTTCGTTCGGAAGATACAAGGAGAGGCTGATCTCAGGGAGAGTCAATCAAATTATTATGATCGAAGAGATGACATCAGGCAGATTGTAAATCGCGTTGATAATCTAAAGGGGCGAGAAAGAGTTAATTTCCGTACCGATAATATCGAATCAATACGAATGAACAGTGCTTTGAGAGCTACTGACCGCAGAATAAAAAGCTTAAATCAGAGATTAACGGATGTCAGAGAAAAGATATTAGAGTCTACTGATATCGGTATTCGTTTACGTCTTCAAGATAACGAGGAAAAATTGCAAGATCAGAAAGATCAAGCCATTGCTCGTTTTAACAGAAAGTATGATGAGACGGTAGGAAGAACAGAGTAGATGCGGTATCGACCACGCTACCGCTAAAGCGCCTATGCGGATAAGGAATCCGTTGGTCTGATATAGAATGTGATTTAGTATAATGAGCGTAACACTAGATACATCCTACCTGTAAAATTGTACCACGTTATGTGGTTTAGATTTCAACTCTTCTATTTGTTTCTCTTCTTTCATTGGCCTAGTCTTGTAGAACCCTCTATGCTGTGGATACTTGTGATGAAAGTATCTAGCAAGCCAGCCAATCCGCTCATTACTTATCTTGTAGTCCCCATCACTAGCCTTTATCTCTCTGTCGCATCGTATGTGTGCTGAGATAAGCCAAGCTGAATAGTGACTTCTGCCGTTGTCAATAGCCATTAACGATAGCTTCACGAACTCAGTCCACACCTCTGGATTCTTTTTAAGCCAAATCAAAAACCTTTTTCTTCTTGCGTCTAGTTTATCTTGTAACATGTCAATAGTAGATACGTTATGAATCATCTTCATCCTCCTTTTTGTTGTCCTTAATTTCTTGGGCAATCAATCTCAACAGCTCTAGTACATCGTCGCTGTCTTCCTCACTGCCTGTGAATTTTATAGTTACCTCTACCTGTCTACCCATGCCTGTTCCAAAAGTAATTATTGTTCCGTAAACATAATAAATGTTATGTTTTTTTATTTCTGTTTTATTAATCTTGATAAGTCAGAGTTAACTTCCAAACGCCAAAAGTTAACTTCCAAACTTAAAAAGTGAACTTCCAATTTATTAATGTTGACAAGTCAGGAATAGTGGATGATATCCAACCTTTTCCAACCTTTTCCATTCTTTAGTCATCATCAGAGAAAACCTCGTCTAGGGGCTTAATGAGACGATAGGTGTTACCTTCGTATTCTGATTCGTTGGGGCCAATAAAACTGGGCTTAACATAAATCTTTTTTCCAAACTGCGGATGATGCCGATACTTAGGATGATTAAGAATACGCCAATGCCCTCTTCGCCTGTGTGGTTTTTTACTGCTTCCTGTATTTTTACATTCTTCTTTTTGTTTTGTCGGTAGTCGATCTAAAAATAATATGTGTGGACCTGTTGCTGTATTCCAAGGTCTTTTGACATTAAGAGAATTTATTCTTCTGGGCTTTGCTTTGCTTGGCACTTTCTCCACAGCATGTTTTTCACCATATTTCGAGTAAAGAAAAACGTAATGTAGAAAACCTAGTGTATTTGCTACGTGGGATTGCAGTCCCTCATCTAAATTTTTTATCGTATCTTTTGATCGCCAGTATGCTTCTGCTGATTTTGTTGGTAATGTACGCATCGTTTGTCCACCCTCTTCAGCGCCCACCCATCCTGACCAAATAAAAATATAACGGTCAGTTTTTTCGTATCTAACAACGTGATAAATAAACTTCACTGTTTCCCATATGACTTTTGTTTCTGCAAACATCTTATGTATTGATTCTGAAGATGGATAATCTGGAAGTTTTGTAAGAAAAGGATTGTCGATGTTAAAAATAGCTCCCCAACATTCAGTATATTCCATGCCAACATCGACACCTGTACGGAGTTCCACTAGATGTTCGTAATGAAGGACGCACTCATCAAAGACTGGCTCATAACTGTTGCTTGGATAGCTTTGTTGTACTGCTAATGGCCCCATTTCGTCTTTTACTTTTTCCATTTCCTGCATTGGCATACTTATAAACGGAAGCTTGTAGGCTTGATTTAACATTTCTGGTAAGAAGGCGGTATCTCCAAGCACATATCGATTACGTTTTAATAAATTTTTTAATAGATTGTTATCTGATCGGTACATGATTTTATCCTTTAGTGTTCATAGAATATCAATTTTATAAAATCATAAGTAATATGTCAAGCGTCATCATGTCTAGGTTCAGGAATCTGATATCCCATCTCTGATGCAACTCGTATTAGTGTATTAATAAGCTCAGCGTATTCTTCCTTATTACTGCCGTTGCTACGCTGTACTGGCCTGCGTTTTATTCCGAACGGAGTTTCAATACTTTCATTACCAAAATGAATGCAGAGAATTTCATCGTGCATCTCATTGGGAGTTAGCCCAACGTGCTTGCCAAATTCTCTCGACCATTTTCTATAGTAATTTTCTTGCGGTCTTGAGCGATTAGTTTTGTGTGGCTTGATTTCCAACGTTACTCCATGTGACATGTCAGCAGCAGCAGATCGTATATCTTCTACCCTTGTCGGAAGTAATTCTGAAAGAAAAAAAAGCAGCTTATGCAGCCGCTCTTTATCGTGATGTGACCCTAAAAATATTTTCAAAACTTGATAACCCCTTCTCTTATTCGTCTTATGATTGTGAGTAAGATGGCATGCTGAAACTGTTCAGACATGTCGATCTTCTTTTGGAAATTATCGCCCTCACCGTAATCATACCGATCAAAAGCGTTATGACATTTATGACAAAGATCAGCCACTAGTATGTCGTGTGGTTTTTGACTTTTACCTTTTCCGTAAGATAACGAGCGTAGCCCCTGATAATGTGCAGCAACAACAGTATCATCCCTTGCTCCACAGTTTACACAAGACTCTCCCCTCGCAGAGGAGAGGAGTTTCTTGCTGCGTATCGGCTTATCCTTAAAAAGGGACATCAGTATCGAAGTCAGGAAAAGTCGGTGGAGCCATAGGCTGTGAAGGTGGTGGTGTTTGAGCAGTTGCTTGAGGCGCTGCTGGCGGAGGTGCGTAGGCTGGAGCTGGTGCTGACATCTCAGGGGAAGCAGAAGACCCCACAGCGTCTTTGACATAGACATCTGCGTCAATAGAAAGATAGTTGTTGCCAGACTGCGCTTGTTTTGACCAAGCAGCGATCTGCAACGTAGGTTGCTGACCCATCTTGCCCATCTGAACTAACTGTTGCATTTGATGCTGGGTAATCTCAATACTTCCCTTCATGTCGGGCTGAACCGAATTGGTTTTTTGCTGGTTCCACAATCCACCGCCTGTATGCGCTGGATAACCCTTTGGTTTTTTATTTTCCTGCATTTTCTATCTCCTTATTTATGTTTGCTTGCGCTTTTTGATATAAAAGTACGATCTTCTCATACATTTTTTGATTGCTCTGATGCATTCGGTTGATTATATCGCCGTTTTCCGTCCAGCAACTTTGTAATCCTCCCGATGTTTTTTGAATGCCAAATGCTTGCCCCAACAAATCTACTTCTTGCTCTTCGGTAAATATGCCACTTGCTTCATTGCCATCATCATCAAGGTCTGGCATTCCCCATCCGAGATGAACCTGAACGACGTACCGCATTGCATATGTATAGCAACCGCCAGTAGCCTGCGGATCACGCTTGGCTTTGTCGATCATGCATGTGGCTACTGCTGCCTCCTCTTCATTAAGAATTACCCACCAAGTAACGCCAGCCTGATCTGCGTTATTATGTGATTCAAAATAAAAATCCACATCAGCATCTTTTAAAGCTTTCTCAGTGTCCTCCCAGCTCCGATACTTGGACTTAAAGTGTGGATTACTCGCTCCCTTCTCAGGGCATTTGATCTGTTTTCTTAGGTCAGACCATGCCTTTTTAAACTCCTTACTTGCTTCCATTTATGTGACCCTCTATGATTTTAATGATTTCTAAAGTATCTAATGAGTTAAACAGTGCGTTATCCATCTTAAACTGCCGACCTTCTGCTGGTTTAAATATCACTGCCTCACTAGTAAATTGCATTTCCATACTTGTCTTACCTTTTAGACCCTTTACAATGCCGATGGTTTTACCCATCACAGCTTTGTCTTTTGCGATAATTTCAGTTTCGTTCATTGAAGCTCCCTTGATATTGAGGACAGAAAAGTGCTGCTGGACAATACTTCTCGCATCGCATAGCTTGCCCTGTCCTAGTTTCTACGTAGTGATCTTTTCCAAGTGTTGTACTGTGCGCTTGAGCATCATCTTCATCGTCGTGAAGTTTAATGGCTCGCTTCCTCCCTTTTTTCATGACAGCAAATTTGGTTGGTCTGACCCACCTTTCTTCATCACTGCATTTTGAAATGGTGTTTCCGTTAAGATAATCCCATTCGGCTTGCTGATGCAGCGCAACCCGTGATTCGACAAATTGTTTCTGCTGACTTGTTGTCCATAAGGGTATGTCGATCTTAACGATTGGCTGCTTGGGATAATCTGGCTTGAATTCTGCCTCGGATTGTTTCCAATCTCGTAGCACAGCAAGAATTTGAAGCTTGTTAACTTCGGTCCCTTTGCATGCATTGACAAGATAAGCATAGAAGTTAAGCTGTTGTTCCCAAGATTTCTTGCCAAATATCACCGACCAAACGCTAGTACACTTATAGTCAAGTATTGTTACCGATCCATCTGCCTCTGCTTTCTGTATATCTATAGCGCCAGATATTTTCCAACCATTTATCTCAGTAAATAATCTTTCTTCACTGAGATAGTCTCCAGTAGCATAGTCTTCAAACATCGTGTGTACGGCGGTCCCAAGCACTGACCAGAGGCGTTCAGAGACATCAATAGAAATGTCATCCTTATGCTTTCGGGAAAGTATTTTAACCTGTGGCGAGTCTATGAGCGTCGTAACGCTGCTATTGACATGTCCACTGTCGTACTTGTCATCTGACAGCGCTGCAACGACTGGATCAGGCAAATTATGAATATTAGTAAACATTACTCTATTCGGAAAACTCTTGCGTCAACCGCTCCATCGTCGTGCTTATTGACGGTTTGTAACGCAAAATTTCCTATCTCCCTTTTATTAGCTCTGCTAACTCGCGCACGAAGCGCTGTGAACTCTTTCTCAGTCAGTCCCTCAAGAGCGAAGGAATTACCAGTATCCATTTTTTCAAAAGGCAAATGACCAAATTTAGAATTGAGATTACTGCGCTCGACCAAGTGACTTGGAATAGGCACAGAATCATCAATTTCAATGCCAGTGGACTCAGAAGTATCAGTCTCTGGTGGATTAAAATCGTGTTCAAGCTCTCCGTTTTCTTCTTTTTCAATAACGTAATCACCAATGCGTGACATAGTATATCTCCTGTGATAACTTTCAATAACTTTCATTCAACGAATGCCGATATTAATACATGATTCCAGACAAAGCAACATTTATAGAAGTGATTGGTGAGCCAGCAAGCAAGGCAAATTCACGGCAGATCGTGATGTTTGGTAATAAGCCAGCGGTAATCAAAAGTCAGAAGGCTAGAAATTACGTCAAGAGTTTTCAAAAACAGGTGAGACAATTGCCTGAGTTTTTAGAAGGTGATCTTGCTGTGCATATAACTGTTTATTATGCGAGCCGAAGACCCGATCTTGATGAGTCAGTGATTCTTGATTGTATGCAAGGACTCATATACAAAAACGACAGACAAGTAAAGGAGAAGCATGTCTACCACGCCCTCGACAAAGAAAATCCCCGAAGTCTTATTTACATCTGGGCCACGGAGTGAGTTACTTAAAAAAATAGTTAGGCTTGCCTTGTGTGATTTAATGTCAAACAAAGCAAAACTTCGCAATAACGCACACAGATATTTTTTATCAAAACAATTTAAAGAGGACTGCGATGAGCTAGAAATAGGATACAATTATATTTTACGAACAGTTGCACTTACTATTGAATTAAAGAAAGTTCAAAAGAGAGCGATAATAAATAAACTGCTTGGGCAGTTAGGGGTCTAAAAAATTAACAGGGTCAAACTATGCAAATTGAGGAGTCGTTATCGGCGGTAGTCGATAGCTGTCGTATCGCGTGTCCAGCATGCAGTGGCGACAGAAAAAAGAAACACGAAAAAACACTTTCCGTAACCGTCAACAATGACGGATCAAAGCTGTACTTTTGCCATCATTGTGGCGAGAGCGGTTCATTATTCCGTAAAAAAGAATACTTTCATAAGGAGTCGAATGTGACGCGAATACAACCTCGCGCTACTGTTGACCAGTTATCAATAACAAATTTCTTCAATGCTCGTGGGATTCTATGGTCACAAGATATTGATTTACCTGTAATTTCTGGTAAAAGATATTTCAATGGTCATGGTGAGCTTGATGCTGTTGGGTTTGTTTATGGTGATCAGTCACAGCCGAGCGCAATAAAATGGCGAGCCATAAATCAAAAAGCATTTACACAGGAGGGAGCAGCCAGACAGTTTTACGGTATTGAGCTTATACCTCATGATGCAAAAGAATTAATAATTGTTGAGGGTGAGTGCGATGCTCTTGCTCTTGCTTCGGCTGGCATTCCTGCCGTTAGTTGTCCCAATGGAGCGCCACAAGTTGTTAGCGGTAAATCATTCTCGCCTGAAGACGACAATAAATTTTCTTATATATGGGAAGCGAGAGAAATTATTGAGCGTTGTGACAAGATTATTCTGGCTACTGATAACGATAAGGCTGGTCATGCTTTGGCTGAGGAAATTGCGCGTCGGATCGGAAGAGCAAAATGCTGGGCGATTCAATATCCAAACGACTGCAAGGATGCGAATGACATAATTTCTAAACACGGCGCTCAGGCATTGCAAGATGTTGTAAGCAAGTCTCAACCTCTGCCGCTTAAAGGTGTTTATTCAGCAAAGTCTTACATAGCCGATGTCCATGAAATATATAAAAAAGGAGTTGGTGCTGGAGAATCTACGGGGCTTGCCTCTGTTGATGACTTGTTCACAATAGCAGAAGGTCAGTTATCTGTGGTCACTGGAGTGCCTAGCTCAGGTAAATCTGAGTTTGTCGATCAGCTCATGGTCAATCTTGCTCAACGCTGCTCGTGGAAGTTTGCCGTTGCTTCGTTTGAGAATCCTCCTCATTTCCATATTGCAAAGCTATCTGAAAAAATTATAGGCAAAGCATTTTTTGAAGGCGATGGTCAGCGCATGACTGATCAAGAGCTGTCCCATGCGAGTGACTTTGTTGATAAGCACTTTGTTTTTCTTGACGCTCGCGATGGCGTTGTCAGCACTATCGACTCAATAATTGATCGAGCTAAGCAAGCGGTCATGCGTTTGGGTGTAAGGGGCTTGGTCATTGATCCTTATAATTACATTGAAAAAAATCCGAATTCGGACGAGTCTCAGAGCATCTCATCAATGCTTACTAAAGTTACTGCATTCGCTAAAGCGCATGGTGTTCATGTCTGGTTTGTCGCGCATCCAGCTAAAATGTATCCTCGTGAAGATGGCAGCATGCCTATACCGACAGGTATGTCTATCTCAGGATCGGCAGCATGGTTTGCTAAAGCTGACTTGGGAGTAACTGTGCATCGGAAGGGCGATGATACTGAAATCCATTGCTGGAAATCTCGATTCAAGTGGATCGGGAAGCAAGGATCAGTGCCAGTTACATATGACAAGTCAACAGGAAGATATTCAGATTACAAGCCACCTCAGTCAACGTATGTAAATAAAAAACATTGGACAGATATGGATGTCGATTTTTGAATAGGGAAATTGTTATTGATGGTGGGCTGATACCTGTAGCGCGAGTTAAGAATCAGACGCTGCTTGATTCGCTGCTCGATTTAAAAGTTATCGGAGTGCGCGAGCATATGGCTGGTGAGTATGTCGCTGGGCAATGTTTGAAGGCTGGCATTCACGTTAAAGCGATTAACTTTGACGGCATGCCATGCGGAGGAGGGGATCACAAGAATCATTACAACGGAATGTTGCCTCTGCGAAAAACTCTCATGATGGTGCGGAAGGAGTATGGGCATGACGCAGCGAGTGTTTTGGTCAATGCTGTTGCTAGTGACATGTTAGAAGCAACAAACCTTAACCTGCTGCGCCAGTGCCTCGTTCTGGTTAGTGACAGAAGATTATCGTCTAATGGATAGACTGGCCTTTATCGTTCTTGGCAAAATCTTTGATGAAATCGGTTTCTGAATTTGTTTTAAATTGGATAGAATCAACGAGAGATTCTCCAACTAATTTACAATCCTTAATCGTATTCCATTCTGCGATTGCGTCATCTCCCAAGAATTCCATAGCTTTTGACATATTGATTCCTCTGTTTATATTTTTCGGCCAGTCATAACACGCTTTCATAAACATGCCAACATCAATATCTTCGTCTAAATACAGTCGAGATTTTTCTCTGTCGATATAGCAATACTTTGAGAAATCGTTTGGCAGCAATTTCATCATCGCAAGTAGGTGTATAGGAACCTCAAGCCAAGAATGTTTTTTGTCGTAAAACATCCGTAGGTTTAAGAAAAATTCGTTGTTTTCAGTAAATCCAGCATAGCCCTCGTGTACCAAGCCTGCACACGATAATGGGTCTAAGACATCCTCAAGTTTCATAGCTTACTCCTAAGTTATGATAGTAGATGGCTGCAACTAGGCCAGCCATATCTACCATCTGTGGATTTGTGTAACTCTAACATTTCTGTGCATAAACTTTCAGCGCGTTCAGCTTCGATAATGTCGTAGCGCGAGCCGATGCTTATTGCTGACATGATAACAACAACAGTAAACACCCCGCACAAAAATCCACCAGCCATCATCAAGCCACCGCCATCTTGCTTTTTTCTTCTATCTCTCCTCATCACTGCTCTCCTCTAACTGCCGATAAATTAACTGAGCGATATCGTCCTGTCTCTCCGTTGAAAAACATTCCAGAATATCCTCTTGTGGGTCGTATCCTTTTTCGTCGCAATAAACTGATAATAATTCGACCGCCTGCTTGCCATTGCCCATGATCCCTACGTCAGGCTCTATGGGTAACAAGTCAGCAATAACTTTTAGCTCCACCGGACGATTCATATAATTTATCCAGCTTGGCATGTCGATATAAAATGTACTCATCATAATAGAATTCCTTGCTGCCCGAAGGCAGCGTTAAAAGTTAAGTGAAGTCGTGACTAGTTACGCTGCGAGTGAGCTGTCATCCACAGTGATCACTCGTGGGTCTGTTCGGCCCATTACCCAACGAGCGTATTCTGATGGCTGGCCGTCCATCACGATCACGCAGCCCTCATCAACCAGTCGCTTACCGTCAGCATGAGTGACCTCGTAGTCGGTAAACACCATGATAAGATCGGGCGAATAGCCCTGCTCTTCGATGTAATCCAAGCCTGATGACATGTTTGTCCCACCACCATATGGCATATCAAGATCGAGCAGTTCAGCACCTGAGTAAACCTCGTAGCAATGCTCAACGCTGTCAGCTGTCAGCAATATCAGGAACCCATCAGTCGGCTGCAACTCGTCAATCATATCGGCAACAACGTGCAGATATTCGTTAAGAGCGTCTCGATCAACAGAGTATGATATGTCGATAATGATCGCTGCTTGATTGAGCGAGCCTTTGGTGACTGGTGACACAACACCGTACAGATTGAATCGTCGTGAGTGTATGCGAGACCATGACACTGAGCCTCCCTTGCCAGCCTTTTGAAGCAGATCAGGTATCTCGTCGCGCCATGTCATAGGTGCGCTCAATCGGCTCTGTGAAGCTTTGACTCGCTCATCAAGTCCAGCGCCATGTCCGAGGTCGCGACACTCGCCATCTTCAACCGCTTGCTCTTGATCCTCTATACCATCTTCGAGAGTGCGGTCAAGTGTGCGAGTGTCTTCAGCTTCGGCCTGTTCAACTTCTTCAGCAGTGCCATCATATATCGGCTCAAGATGGGTATCGTGTCCGTCATGATCTGTACCTGCTGACTCGTCATCAGTAGATGAATCATCCTGCTGCGAATCATCAGAACCGTCAGCATCGTCAGCATCGTCAGCATCGTCAGCATCGTCAGAGCTGTCAGAGCTGTCAGAGCTGTCAGAGCTGTCAGAGCTGTCATCAGATTGCTGCTGATCTTGCTGCTTATCTTGCTGATCTTGCTGCTCTTGCCATAGCTCCATATAGACATCATCGACCAAATGATCGCGACCGTATTTTTCGCTATACAAACCGCACTCAATTTTCTCAAGACCATGCGCGAGCAGATCGTCGTTGATGATTAAATCTGCTGAGCGATTAAATAGCTTGTGATCGAAAGGAATGCGCTGGCCTTTCACTATGCGAAAAAATTCTCGCTTGCGAAAAGCCTTGCCACGTTGTGGGTGTCTCAAAATCATGTGGCCGACTTCATGACCTAGCAAGAACGCTCGCTGACTGTCGCTCGGTAAATTGCTGAAGAAGTCAGGGTTCACATAAATGTAAACGCCATCAGTCGCAGCAGTCGGCAGCTTGTGAGTCCATATAACCTCATGCATAACGACAAAGCGCCAGTATATGCGAGCTTTTGCTGACAAGATGATCATCGCTGAAGCGAATTGCTTAGAGTCCGACATCTCAGGATTAGTATTATCAAAATGTTTTTTAGCTTGCATATTAAATCTCCATGTCTGAAGCAAGAGCGATCAATTCTTGATGCTCTCTGATGAATTTATTAGCAGTCGCGCTGATAAGAATGCTGCCGATACGCTCAGATTTATTGAGCAATCTAACGCCTAGCTGCACCTGTAAGTCGCGTCTCAATCGCGCTATGTACACGATAGCTGCGTCGGCCGACTGAGAGTCAACAGCAAGCTGCAAGGCCAGCGTACCAGCGAGATTCTGATAACCTGTCTGATCAGGAACCAGCGCCGTCTCTGGACTGTTCAAGATGTCATCAGCGCTAGGAACTTCGTTAGCGCAGTCAAAATGATCTGCAATGACCGTGGCAGCGCTCTCGCCGACAACAGCAGCGACCAGCCCTTGCATGCTGATGCTGAGCTTGACGTTACCAGTGCGCTCCATGTACGTGCTTATCAATCGACTGGCATTCGTTAGCGCTCTGAAAGAACAAAAACCGCCGTCAATTGGTACAGCATCGGCGAAAAAATTATCGTCGGCATGATCTCGCGCAACATCGATAATCGCTGGCAGTATGCCTGCAGGTTCCGCGTAGTCGCGCACCCATTGAGCGACAGTCGTATCGTTATATCCCTCCAATTCAAAAAGGCACATGCGATTTCTAAGATGGCCTAGCGCTGGTCTCGCGCCTGACTTGTCAGCTTGACGGTTGCCAGTGCCGACAACGAAAATTCCAGCGCCTAAATCATGACCTCCAAGAGTATTGGTATTGCGATCAAGTAGATCGCTCAGAGTTTTTTGAACGTCTTGGCTGGCTTGCATGATCTCGTCAAGCACTAGGACGATATGCGACTTGCCCTGATCGCGCAGCGCTCTGATCTGAGATACAAGGTCAGGAATACTAGCGACAGTATGAAGTTCACCAGCAGCATTCTTGCTAGGCATCATCAGGCCAGCGAATTCAGCAGCATCACGATCAGCAGCTCGATAAACCAAGATTCCGACATCATCGAGACTCACTGAGTTAGCATTAGCCCATAGCTGCCGAACCTGATTAGTCATAATGTATGTTTTACCAGTGCCAGCAGCGCCGACCACTACAGCCGACATCGAGCCCTGATAACCTGATTCGGTCTGTGTTGCCATCAAGATCGGTAAGTGATCATTAATGAGTTCAGCGGTAGTGGTTAAGATATTTTGAGTTTTAGTAGTCATAGTATTTTTCCTTTGGTTTCATAGGTTTAAGATTAAATAAGATCGGCTGTAATTTCAGGAAGTATTACACCTGACGAGTCAGGAATAGGTGCGACTGGTGCAGCTTGGGCCATGCGCTTGAGATTTTGAACAGACTTCTCAGCAGCAAGCTTGGCCTCTGCTTTCTTGCCATCGTGATTTTTCCACTGCTCAGGTTCAGTCACATTTGCGATGCCATCGAGCATAGTCTCGGCGATTTTTTTGACGCGATGATCGCCATCGTATCCTTGGCTGATCTCGCCAAGTTTAATGGCTTCTTTTTTGACGTTATTAATGACCGACTGATGAAATCGCTTGCCATCAGTGAGCTGTTTAAGGGCCGTCTCGCAAGTTTTAAGCGCTGACTGAATCTGATCTTGTTTAGCGCCCTCTAACTGTTTAGCAATAGCAGAGTTCGACTGAGCGACAATTTCGGCCATGACATTAGCTGGAACATTGAAAGTCGCTTGCTGAGCATCGCTGAACACTGGCAATGGCTTAGGGTCGCTGATCTCAATGCAAAATTTAGCCATCACCTCGGCTTTGGTCGGAAATAATCTCTCGGCTTCAGCTCTCCAAGTGCCGAAGTTTTGATCAAGCGCCTGCGAGCGATACTCGTCGTAGTTGCTCAAAAATTCTGAGAGTTGATCGAATGCCGAGTCGCGCAAGCTTGTGAGTTCCGCTATGACTTTAGGATACCTTGCAACGTGAAGCATTTTCTCGCCTCGTCGCTGGCCGTCATCTTGAGCGAGCGCATAGGGAATCGAAGCAACATCGAGCGCAGTTCTTGGTCTGCGGAATTTTGTTTTGACTTCTCGCAGCTTTCCATCAAATTGGCCTAAGAAATTTTTATACATGCGCGTACCATCAGGATCAGCTCCAGCGTTAAGAGCTGCTTTCTCAGCAGCACCAGTGAGATTTGCTACGCCATCCCAAAACGATACTTTCACGCTAATCAAAATAAAATTATTTGCTGCGGTTTTTACAGCATCGCTGGCGCTTTGTTTCATCATTTGAAGTTTATTTTCCATAGTTATATTCCCCTAGTTTCATAGATAGTTATAAGGTTTGTTGTCTGCTCAGTGACCTGAGCAATGACCGTTATCTGCTCGCCTATATGCGCGAATACGTCAGCTAAAATTTCGCCTCGATTGTTACGCTGCGGAATTTTTCGGCCCTGCTTTACCGCTTCGATAATGTCAGCGTATCGGTTCAATAGCTGGCGCTCTCGCGCTCGCTGCCAAAAATGATCGGTCGCCTGATATTGCATGCTGTGCGCTCCTACTCTGCTGAGATTGTGACGTTTAATGTGCTGTGAGTGCCTCGGCAGTCTATTGTGTGCGCGATATGTCCGAGTTCATGACTGACTAAGAACGCTGCTTGATTCATAGCGTCAACCTGAGTCGAGTGAGTGCTAATGTGATTTCCGTTTAACATTAGCTGCCAGCCCTGAGCATAATTGTGAATCGTGATTTTTTGCATGTTGCTTTCCTTATATGGTTTCAACAGACCGCATTTCTGCGGTTTCGGCTGGTCACCATCCAGCTCTCGTCAGTGTCGATTTATCCAGTCCAGCAGCCCTGATCTCCTAGCAATTTTGCGAGTCGATCAACCAGCACCTCAGCATGATGCTCTAGCAGCTTCAGCTCTCGCTCAGTCGCGTCTGGATATTCCTCAGACCATTCGACATAAAATAGACCGCCAATTCTTCCAGCCATCTCATATTTGACTGCTGTTAATGGGGTCACTTTCTCACCAGTGTTTGAATGTTTAATCATCGTTATATATCCTCATTTAATAGTTGTTAGTGTTGGTTTATAAAGCTATTCCATCTATACAAGCTTCAAAGTTTTTAATGCTGGCATCGATGCCAAGCGCTCTCAACCGGCTGCGCGTCGTTGCTGTCGGCCAATCTCTGAACGTTTCTCTATCTGCTTCGATTTCATCATCACCTATGCGCTTTTTAACGGTCGCTATTTTGTGGCCGTGTAGGTATACAGTCGCTAGCGTGCCGCCAAAAAATACGACCTCGGTATTAGTCGATTTAAAGTCTTCACCGCTGTTTATCGCTTCGATCATTTGCTTCTCTATTTTTCTCATAATTTTATTCCCTTATTTAATAGTGTGAGATTTCGGCTTGCTGGCCTCGTCAGAACGCCAGCATCAGGCGTTTATCTCTCCCTCTAGACCGCACGTTGCTTTGTGAAGTCAACTCTTTGCACTCTTGTGAGTGGACGGCTCAGGGCAGTCAAAAGGCAAGTAACACCTAGTCTCCGAAGTCCTGCGCTATCCCCCGCAGTTGGTTAAGTCTTGGCTACCGATTGACCCTAGGTGTCGGTGGCCCGTAGTGGGCGCTGTCGCTGTCGACTTATCAAGAGTAAAGCAGTATTCATGCCAACACTTGTAAGATGTTGTTATGTAAAGAAATAAAAAGTCACATATTGATGATGTCAAAATGTCATGTATTATTATGTCACATATTATACTGATATGAGTAGCACAGTAACATATCGGTAACACTTGCGGTAACAAATCAGGACTTGACATTAGTAAGTTGTTGTTATGTAACAAATAAATTTGTATTTGTAATATGTCGATGTGTTACTTGAA
>Ga0209535_1001641_pt1 | contig 15082 bp, 19 predicted proteins | sample LinPmetageLP28_FD_184041 | JGI IMG/M metagenome (GOLD analysis project Ga0209535, IMG submission 184041) | Marine viral communities from the Pacific Ocean - LP-28 (SPAdes) (version 2) | ecosystem: Environmental > Aquatic > Marine > Oceanic | place: Pacific Ocean | collected 2009-08-22 | reverse complement strand
AATTATTCATTTTATTGGTGGTGAAAAAAGAACATTTATTAATATAAATAGCGAAAGTGTTAAACAAGGCCAATTTACCAAACTAGAAACCAAAGATGGAAGATATATTTTAATTAATGATAAAAATGTATTATGCATTGAAGTATTTAAAGAAAATCAACCACGGAAAGATATTAGTATAAACTTATGAAAAATGCTTTTTTAACTGAAGGGGGATGGCAGGGGAAAATCCCTCAAAATCATCCTGACATGAGGAATGATAGTGCATGGATGCATCTTTTAGATGCTCAACACATTCCTTTAGCTTATTTTAATCAAGTTAAAGGTTATGATAATGTGTTTATTATGTTTCCTAAAGGAACTTTAAATCTAAATATGGTGGGTGTAGAAATATCAAATAAAACTAACCCAGTATCATCACTTTTATCACAAAATATAGGAAATGTTTTAAAGCAACAAAACAAAAAGGTACATTACATACAAGAAGGACCTACATGGTTATTCAATGATTATAGTATAATAGATCAATTTAATTTTTATAATCTATTATCTAGTATGGATACTATATTTGCCCATAATAGTTTTGATATTAAATTTTATAAAGGTTTATTCCCAACTAAAACAATTACTACTATTCCTCCTATAATGATTCACCATCATTTAACAAAAATAAACCCAAATCCTACTGATAAAGTAATGATTGGGGGTAATTTTGCTAGGTGGTACGGTGGTTTTCAAAGCTATATAGTAGCAGATGAATTTAATGTTGAAAAATGGGTTCCTAATTCTCATGCTCAAAGAAAAAATGAAGATCAAATCGAGGATTTAAATCATCTTCCTAGATTAACATGGTTAGATTGGATGAAAACCCTTTCTACTTTTAAGTATGCTGTCCATTTAATGCCTACTGCAGCAGCAGGAACATTTAGTTTAAACTGTGCTTATTTTGGAATACCTTGTATAGGTAATAAAAATGTAGATACACAAAATATCTGTCACCCTAACTTATCTGTGGATGTAGATGATGTTGAAAAAGCAAGAGAATTAGCTTTACGTTTGGTTAATGATAAAGAATTTTATACTGAATGCAGTAATATTTCTAAACAAAAATACCAAGAATATTATAATATAGAAAAATGGAAATCAGATATAACTAAATATTTAACACAATGAAAAAAGTTTTAATCACAGGAGGAGCGGGTACCGTAGGTAAAGCCTTTATTAAAAAATATTATGATAATTTTGAGTTTTTTAATATCAGCAGAAATGAATCCCAAATAGCTAAATTAGCTAGAAAATATCCTAAAGTAACTAACTTTATAGGAGATATAAGAAATTTAGAGTCTATAATTAATATATTTGAAAAAGTAAAACCTGATGTTGTAATACATGCTGCTGCTCTTAAACATGTAAATTTAGCAGAGTTAAACCCTACTGAGGCTGTAGAAGTAAATATTAATGGTAGTCTTAATGTAGTAAAAGCTAGTATTAGAGCTAAAATACCAGTAACTATAGGAATCAGTACAGATAAAGCATGTGATCCTGATAATGTATATGGTTATACTAAAAACTTAATGGAAAAAATGTTTTTAGAAAACCATAATTCTAAAACTAAATTTGTTTGTACACGTTTTGCTAACGTAGCTAAAAGCAATGGATCAGTAATACCTTTTTGGAAGAACTTAATTAAAAAAGGACAACCTTTAAAATTAACAGACCCTAAAATGAACCGATTAATGTTTTCTAAACAGGATTCTGCTGAACTAATATATAACGCATATAAAAGTGCTTTAGATTTAGATAAACCCTTTATATTATCTAATATTATGAAAAATGTTAATCTAGCAAGATTAGCTGATATTATGTCTCGGGGTAATGTAGAAATAGTAGGTTTAAGACCTGGAGAAAAATTAAATGAAACATTAGTAAGTTCTAAGGAAATACCTTATTCTAAATTAGAAAATAATCTAATATTCTTATTTAAAGAAAAACAATCACCCGAGCTTAATTTAAAGACTGAACACTCTTCTATTACAGCCGAAGACATGTCAGATGGGGAATTACAAGAATTATTAATGTTAAAATGAAGAAACAAAATAAATTTAAAATAGTAATACCCTCATATAACAATGAGCAATGGGTAGAACCTAATATGGCCAGCATCTTAAATCAAACTTATACTAACTATGATGTTCTTTATATAAATGATGCTTCAACAGATGATACGGTAAACAAGGTAAACGAAATAGTATCAACTTATAATTTATCTAATTGGACCATTATTAATAATCCAATCAATAAAAAAAGAGGGTATAACGTAAGCCCTTTTAATAAAAATATCATTAATTTTATGGATAGTGACGAAGATATTTTAGTATTTGTAGATGGTGATGATTGGTTAATTGACGATAAGGTTTTAGAAAACCTAAACTCTTATTATAATAAACATCAATCTTGGATGACATATGGGGGGATGTATTGTTATCCCACAGGGGATGTAGCTAACCCACAAAATACCCCATATAGTAATGAAGTACATGCTCATAATTTATATAGAAAAGATCATTGGAGGGCTAGTCATCTAAGATCATTTAAGTGGCATTTATATAAGCAAATTAAAGAAAAGGATATGCTATATAGTGAGACTGAAAAATATTATTTTCATGCCGAAGATCTGGCTACTTCTTTTCCATGTTTAGAGATGTGTCCCCAGCATAAAATAGGTGTTGTAGATTTTCCAACGTATATGTTCAACGCTACTCCATCTAATAGACAAAGAGGTGTAGAGAGAGAAGAAATGGCTGGGCAAAGCTTAGAAAATGAAATACGGAACCAAAAACCCTATAAAACATTACATGAACCCTTACAAAGTAAGGCTTTATTTAAATGGAATAGGTTTGACTTACCTATTAAAATGTTATTTTTAAAAGATTATAATAGAGGGGTTAATTTTGGGGAAAAAATATATAAAGAACATCTACGTTTATGGAATGGTTTTAAAGAATATAATAATCCAGATAAAAACACTTACGAAAAGTTTAGAGACACTTTTTTACAAATTGAAAAGGATATGCGTCGTGGGGGGTTTAATTGGAAAAAATCTCCAATTATTATTGATGCACAAAACCATTTATTAAATGGGTCTCATAGAACAGCAGCAAGCGCCTTCTTAGATATAAATGCTGAATTTGAAGTTGGTATTGATATGAAAGATGGTCAGAAGGTTTGCGATTATAAAATGTTTAGAGGATTAGGATTAGATGAAAATTATATGGATGCAGCCGCCTTAGAAATGGTTCGGTATAATAAGAACTTATTAATGGTAAGCTTATTCCCATCAGCTAACCACAGTCGCAATATTGATCATATACTTAGTAAATATGGTAATATAGCATATAAAAAAGACGTACACTTAAATAAGAATGGAGCCTTTAATTATACACTACAATTATATAAAGGTGAAGCATGGGCGGGTGATTGGCATAACGATTTTGCTGGGTTCAGAGATAAGACAAGATTATGTTTTACAAACGATGGTCCTATGACAATTTATTTAGTTGAATTTAACGATTTATCGAAAGCTAGATCAGCTAAAGAAGATATAAGAGCTATCTATAATATAGGTAACCATTCTGTACACATTAATGATACACATGAAGAAACCTTAAGGTTATCAAGATGTGTTTTAAATAAAAATAGTGTAAATTTTCTCAATCATTGTAATATAAAACTTTATCAGAAATTCCTCCAACAATTAAATTATTATGAAAATTACCTTATAAAAAATAATCTAAATTTTGAAGATTATTGTATATCAGCTAGTAGTGTATTATCACTGTATGGTTTACGAGAGGGTAATGATCTAGATTACCTCCATACAGATTCTAAACAAATACAAGGCCACCCGGATATCCATTCCCATAATGAATATGGTATTGGTAAATACCCTGAAAAAATAGAGGAGATTATACATAACCCAAATAATCACTTTTATTATGGGAATTTAAAAGTTGCATCCTTAGATATTATTAAGGCATTAAAAACTTTTAGAGGGGAAGCAAAAGATATAAATGATATTAAACTTATTAATTCCATATTATGACAAATATAGCTATACTTGCCGCGGGGCCTCCTAAACCTAATAGAAATCGACATTTAGAGATAACAGGTAATACAATTATAATTGATCATGTAATTGCTAACTGTCGAATTCCCCACACAAAAATATATGTAATAATTAATCCTGAAAATATAGATTTAATTAATCATGTTAAAAAACATAGTGACGTTACTATCCTATATCCAAAAGACGGAAAAATATACAGCACACTTGAAACAGCCTTACAACCTGAGGGTGATACAATACTGGTTATGGGTGACTTAGTTAATTTAAGACAGGGAGATATTAATAAATTTATTGATTCAAAATATAGATCGGCAACATGTGTTTATGACCATCCTTGGGGAGACCATATAATATCAAGTGTACCTAGCCTTCTTCGGAGAGGAAATTGTGGTGATTGTATTTCTAAAATTGCCCAAGAACATAAAGAAGAATATTTAGGAAATGATACTCAATCAATGTGTCGTTGGTTTTTTAAGCAATTTATACCTAATAGAAATTTAGATGAATATATACACAACGATATAGGGACCTTTACTTCTTTTACTTTTTTTAAGGAGATATGGTCAAATCCCGAATGTAACGAGTTTGAAGACAAAGGAGCTATACGATTTAATCATCAAGTATACTTAGATAACGATTAATATATTTGGCTAACTAAAAGAAAATTTATACATAATAAAAAATAATTCAATATGAAAACAATTAAACAATTACTAAATGATAATTCTAAAATCCACACAGTTATTGGTGCTAACAATGCATTAATTGCCGAAATAGCTTATAGAGAAGGCTATGATGGTGTATGGGTATCTAGTTTTGAATCACACGCATGGAATTTACTTCCTGATGCTAATATCCTTAACACTACTGATTATTTTGATACTATTAGTAAAATTAGTGATAGAATTGATATACCTATTTTAGTTGATGCTGATGAAGGGGGACCAAGTTCTATAAACACAATTAGAATGGTTAGAGAATATGAAAAAGCAGGAGCATCTGCTATGTGTTTTGAAGATAATCCTTCTCCTAAGCGTTGTTCTTTTTATGGAATGAAACAAAGTTTAGAAACCCCTGAACTTATGTGTGGGAAAATTAGAGCTGCAGTTGAAAAAAGGACAAATAAAGATTTTGCAATTATTACAAGAACTGAAGCCTTAATTCAGGGACATGGTCAAGAAGTTGCAATGGAACGAGCTAGAATGTATAATGATGCAGGATGTGATGCTTTTTTAATACATAGTAAAAGCAAAACACCTGATGAAGTTTTAAAATTTGCTGAAGCATATCATAAAGAAGGATTAAAAGCACCCTTAGTTTGTGTACCTACTACTTACAACACAGTGAGTAACGACACACTTTTTAATGCAGGTATTAGTTTAAATATATATGCTAATTATTCAGTTAGAGCATCTGTAAAAGCAATTACTGATATCTTTAAAAAAATGAAACAAGAAGGATCACTATCTGCAGCTAATAATGATGTTGTATCAATGGAAGAAATATTTAATTTAATTAGAGTTGATCAATTAAAAGAAAACCAAGAAAGATATGGTTCATGAGTTATATGACAGATTAATATCAGAAGGATATAATTTCTTTACAGGGGTACCAGATAGTGCATTAAAACCTTTCCAAGATGCAATAATACAAAACTATACAGATAATCATATAATTGCAACAAATGAAGGACAAGCTATTGGTATAGCAGTTGGTGCTGAATTAGCAGGCAAAAAGACTTGTGTATACTTACAAAATTCTGGTTTAGGAAATACAATCAATCCCCTAACTAGTTTATGCATTCCCCATGGTATTACTCCTTTATTAGTTATAGGACATAGACATACTCTACCACAACATAAAATTATGGGTGAGGTTGATGAGGATATGTTAAAGTTAATAGGATACGATAATTACATAATAGTAAAAGGCGAAAATAATGTTAAGTAGAAGTCAAGCAATCCAAAATATATTTAAACAACATGGTGATCAAGCTATATATATTTCTAACACAGGATATTTATCAAGAGCTATATATAATGAATTTCCAGATGCCCATAATGTTTTTTATATGCAGGGAAGTATGGGACTAGCTCCATGTATTGGATTAGGACTAGCAAAAAGTACTGATAAAGAGGTTGTCGTACTAAGTGGCGATGGTGCCTTATTGATGCATTATGGTATTACCTTTAATATAAGTGATGAGAACTTGAATAATTTACATGTGTATGTTTTAGATAATGGGTGCCATGAATCGGTGGGGTCCTACAAATGTTCAGAATTACCAACTAATATTCCAGGTATTGATAAAATCGTAAAAATAAGTTGTGATGGTAAGGTAGATCGAGTTAAGTGGGATTGTCAGGAAAATACAAATAATATAAAAGCGTTTATAAATGGGTAATATTCTCCTTAATCCAGGTCCTACTAATACACGATTTTTAACTAAGGTAGCTCAGTGGTTTGGCTCAGATGTATGTCATAGAACTCTAAAGTTTAATAAAATACTACAAGAAACTAAACAAATGTTATCAGTAGAATTTCCTGATAAACATACCGCTATTATGGGTGGTAGTGGTACAACAGCAATGGAATCTATGATATCCTCCCTTATAACAGATAATATCGTTGTAATAAATGCAGGTGTGTATGGACAACGTGCTGTTGATATGATGGAAAATTATAATATAAAGTACCAAGAAGTAAAGTGTAATAATATAGAGGATTTAAAAACTAATAAAAATGTAAAAGCAGTTTATTTTGTAGAAAATGAAACAACAACTGGGGAACATTTCGATGTAAATAAAATAGCTCTACTTTACCCTAATGCGAAACTTTATATTGATGCTACATCATCGTTTGGAGCTTCAAACTACTCAAAAGTACATCATAAAATAGAAGCTTTATGTTTTTGTAGCAATAAATGTTTACAATCAACCCCTGGCTTAGGAGTGGTTCTTTTTAATAAAAACCACCTAATTAAAGACCGATCATATTACTTAAGCCTAAATAAATACAATACCGATAAAATACCATTTACTCTACCTGTTCAATCAGTTTATGCTCTACACCAAACTTTAAAGTTAATAGATTATTCAAACCAACATGCTGTTTTTAACCAAAGAAGAGATAAATTAATCCAATCACTAAAAACATTTGGGATTTATTCTATAAATAAAGCCCCAAGTAACTCTATTATAGGACTTCAACACCCTATCTTGGGTTATGAGGAGTTAAGGGATCGTCTATTAAAAAAAGGAATCGTAATATATTCAGGTATACCTGGAATTAACAATAGCTTTCGACTGTCAACTATGAGTGTATTGTTTGATAGAAAATTTAATCGTATAAAAAAAGTACTTCATGACACGTGTATATGTTGATATGGTTGGTGATCTATTCCACATTGGACATCTTAACATGTTTAAGCAAGCTAAAACGTATGGTGATTACTTGATTGTAGGAATCCACTCAGATAAAACAGTTGAGTCTTATAAAAGGAAACCTATAATTAAACAAGAACACAGATATCAAATAATATCAAATTGTAAGTTAGTAGATCAGGTAATTGAAAATGCCCCACTAAAAGTTACTAAGGATTTTATACTTAATAATAATATTCACTATGTTATCCATGGTGATGATTTAAATACTAAATCAACAGAAATGATGTATAGTATACCTATACAGTTAGGAATTATGAAAACTATTTCATATACTAAAGGGATATCAACCTCAGAAATTATAAATAAAATTAAACAAACATGAAGTCAGTCTTAAATGTCCCTTTTTACATATCTACAAATAACAAACACCTCCATGTATTGCAGGTGTTTATCGATCTGTTTAATAAACACCTACCACAACAAGAATTACATATTTTAGGATACGATCATCCTAATTATGACCTACCAGCAAACTGCAAATTTATTTCTATGGGAAATCAGGGATCAGTCGATGAATGGTCAACAGATTTACGTAAGTTTTTTTTAAACTGCAATGAGCCTTTTTTTATATACGGTACTGAGGATGCTTTCATTTATGAGGATGTTAGTGTTGATTTTATTAATCGTCTAGTTGATTTCGCTAAAATGAATAAGAGTGTAGGTCGTGTTGATTTGAGAGATGCACCATTACACCATTATAAAACATCTCTCGAAAAAAGCTATGTTGATGATTGGGGTAGTTGGGATTTATTAAAACTTACTAAACCAGAAAGCGATTGTGCCATAACATGTCAGTTTTCTGTATGGAATAAACAATATTTTATGAGGTACTTGCAGGATGGCTTATCGCCCTGGGCATTTGAAGGCACTGCTAGTCAAGCTCGTTATGATAAGGATTTTGATGTATATTTAGTAGATAAAAAATATCCTATAAAAATTGCTGAAGGATACACTCAAGGTATATGGACTAATAAAGATAAATGGCATTATCTATTAGATGATAAAACAAAAAAACAATTATTAAGTTAAAAAGATGGAAAAAATTTATTCAAAAGTAGAACCAGGAAAGTTACTACATGTAATTAATAGATTAGCCGAAATAGAAAATAGAAGCGATATTATTTCTGAAGAAAACTTTATCCAATGTGCAACTTTAAGAATGTCAAAAGGCAAAACCTTTAAACCACATAAACATATAATAAAAAAAAGAACCCACCATCACCAAATAGCACAAGAATCATGGGTAATTATTAAAGGACGTGTTAAGTGTAAGTTTTTTGATTTAGACGATATATTAATATCAGAACCAATACTTGGGCCAGGTGATGCTAGTTTTACTTTATATGGTGGTCACACCTATGAAATCTTGGAGGATGATACAATTGTATATGAGTATAAAACAGGCCCTTATGAAGGACAAAAATTAGATAAAACATTTTTAAATGAGCAGTAAAGATATAGATAAAAAGTTTTTTGTAGACATATTAACACAAAAATCAAACTTAGTTTTCATGGATGTGGGGACTTATGACGGAAAAGATAGTTTAGAGTTCAGTCAATTGTTTCCAGACTCTACAATATATTCCTTTGAAGCAGATACTAGATCTGTAAAGATTTTTAAAGAAATTGTAGGTAAAACTAAAAATATTAACCTAATCCAGACAGCTTTATCTAATGTCGATGGTGACATTGAGTGGTATGCTAGTAAAAGTGACACAAGACGCCATTATGATTTTCAAGATGATTGGTCTGCTTCTAGCTCTATTAAAAAACCTGATAACCATCTAAATGTTTTTGAAGATATTGCATTTACAAAACCCTCAAAAGTTAAATCAACAAGACTTGATACTTGGATGGCACAGAATAAGAATATAGATCATATAGATGTAATGTGGGTAGATGTTAATGGGGGAGAATCTGAGTTTTTAGAAGGCGCGATAAACACTATAAATAATAAGGTGAAGTATCTATATATAGAATTTAACAAAGTCGGTGATCGTGCACTTTACAGTGGGGCACCCACAAAAGACGATATTAAAGAAAAGTTAAAAGAATTTGAAGAGATTGGTGTATATAATTTTATGGGTAATTTTGGTAATGTGTTATTAAAAAACAAAAAGGCAATATGAGTTTTAACACAGTAAAAGAGTTTGAAACCAAAATAGCCGAATTTTTTGGTTCGCCTTATGCTATTGCTCTGGATTCATGTACCCATGGAATAGAGTTATGTTTAAAGTATAATAAAGTATCTAAAATAAATGTACCTAAAAGAACATATATTTCTGTACCATTTCTATCTAATAAATTACGAATAGCCCTTAATTGGAAAGATGAAAATTGGCAGGACTATTATTATTTAACGGATAATATAATAGATGCTGCTGTATTATGGAAATCTAATAGCTATATTCCTAAAACATTTATGAATATCAGTTTTCAATACAGAAAACATTTGGCCCTAGGACGTGGTGGTGTTATATTGACGGATAATAAAGATGCTGCAATCCAACTTAAAAAAATGTCATATGATGGTAGGTTACCTAACATACCTTGGAGAGATCAAGATATAGACACCGTAGGGTACCATTATTATATGACCCCAGAAACAGCACAGTTAGGGTTAGATAAATTACCAGAAGCTATTAAAACCAAACCCCACCAATGGAAAATAACAGATTGGCCAGATTTAACTAAAATGAAAGTTTTTAAAGACACTTATAATGAAGGGTATATATTTGAATCTACAAAAGATCCTAATATAGTTAAAAAAAGAAAATTTGGTGATTACGATCATTTTGAATATTGTAAAATAAACAATATAGATCCTTACTTGCAAACAAAATAATCTATGAATAAAACAGCATTTATAACAGGTATTGGAGGTCAAGATGGTAGTTATCTTGCAGAATATTTAGTTGAATTAGGATATAAAGTTTATGGTATCGTTAGAAGACATTCAACTGCTGAAACCCAAGAAAGTAGAATAGATCATTTAATTAATAATGGTAAAGTCAACACATATTATGGGGATTTATTAGATCAAGGAGGCATAGAAAGACTCCTAGATACAATCCAACCTGATGAAATATATAATCTAGCAGCGCAATCCCATGTTAGAATCAGTTTTGATATCCCCCAATTTACAGTACAAACAAATTCTATGGGGGTATTAAATATTTTAGAAGCATACCGTAGAGCTTGTCCTGGTGCTAAATTTTATCAAGCAAGCAGTTCAGAAATGTTTGGTTTATCCGTAGAGGATGATAATTTTCAAAGAGAAACCACTATAATGAACCCCGTATCTCCTTATGGATGTTCTAAAGTATTCGGTTATAATATTGTCAGAAACTATAGAAGAGCCTATAACTTACATGCTACAAATGGAATATTATTTAACCATGAATCCCCACGTAGAGGTTCTAATTTTGTAACTAACAAAGTATGTAAAGCCGCTGCTCGTATTAAACTAGGGTTACAAGATAAATTAGAATTAGGTAATATGGATTCTTATAGAGATTGGGGTCATTCATATGACTATGTTAGAGCAATGCATTTAATGTTACAACATGATAAACCTGGGGATTGGATAGTATCAACAATGGAAACCCATTCGGTTAGAGAAATGTGCGATGTAGTATTTAACCATCTAGGTTTGAATTATAAAGATTATGTTGTACAAAACCCTAAGTTTTTAAGGCCTGAAGAACTACCTTACTTAAAAGGAGATTCTACTAAAATTAGAACAGAATTAGGTTGGAAACCAACTTATAATTTTAAAGAAATGATGGAAGAAATGGCAGATTATTGGTTAAAAATTTATAATACATAACAAATGACTTTAAAAAATAGAATATTAGAAATAGCATATAAACATAAATTAAGCCATTTAGGCTCTTATTTATCTGCTGTAGATATCATAGATAAAATATATAAAACAAAAACCCCTGAAGATGTGTTTATCCTGTCTTCTGGTCATTGTGCTTTAGCTTTGTATGTTGTTTTAGAAAAATATGAAGGTAAAAACGCTGAAGAATTATTTTTAAAACATGGGGGTCACCCCCATAGGTGTATTGAAGATGGAATCCATTGCTCTACGGGGAGTTTGGGTTTAGGAATTACAGTAGCTGTAGGGAAAGCCATAGCTGATAAAAATAGAAAAGTTTATGTTTTAATAAGTGATGGTGAATGTGCCGAAGGGTCCATATGGGAATCTCTTAGGTTTATACAAGAAAATAACACCAATAATATTGAAGTATATGTTAACGTTAATGGGTATGCTGCTTATGATAAAGTTGATAGTAAATATTTAGTCGATAGACTACAAACCTTCTTACCCAATATTAATATAGAATATACCACGGTAAACCAATATCCTTTTTTAAGAGGATTAAATGCCCACTATCATGTAATGTCTGAAGAAGACTATAAATCTACATTAAAATGAGAAAAGACTTTGCTACATTATTACATGCCGAAATGGCAGTAAATGAAAAACTATTTCTACTTACAGGTGATTTAGGATATGGTTTATGGGATAGAATCAAAATAGATTACCCTGATAGATTCTATAACGTAATGTCATCAGAACAACTTATGGTGGGTGCTGCCACCGGCTTAGCTACTGATGGGTTTATTCCTATAGTATATTCTATTACACCCTTTGTATTATATAGACCCTTTGAATTACTTAGAAATTATCTACACCACGAAAATATTCCTGTAAAACTAGTAGGTGGGGGTAGAAATAAAGATTATGGTTACTTAGGGTTTTCCCATTGGGCAGAAGAAGATTTAGACGTGCTAAAAGCTCTCCCTAATATAAAATGCTATAAGCCTAAACAAAGCGATAATAAAGTATATAAAGAATTTCTTTATAATGGCAAACCTAGCTATTTAAACCTCAAAAGATGAATATACTAATCACAGGGGGCAATGGTTATATTGCTAGAAGTTTAACTAATGGTCTAAAAGGGCATACCATAACTACTATTACACGTCAGGATTTTGATTTAACTGATAGAGAAGCAACTGATAAGTGGTTTAAAGGAAAATATTTTGATGTAGTAATTCATACTGCTATTAAGGGGGGGAGTAGATTAACACCCGATAATGGTGAAATTTTCTATCAAAATCTCCAAATGTTTTATAATCTTTATTATAATAAACATTGTTTTGGTAAATTTATTCACTTTGGGTCGGGTGCTGAACTAAATAACCCTAGTGATCCCTATGGTTTAAGTAAAAAAATTATAAATGAATTAATTAAACCAGAACCTGGATTTTATAATATTAGAATATTTGCTGTGTTTGATAAAAATGAATTAGATACTAGATTTATTAAAACTAATATAAAAAAATATCTTAATAAAGAAGAAATAATAATTCATCAAGATAAACAAATGGATTTTTTCTACATGAAAGACTTAATTAAATTAATAAAACACTATATTACTGAATCTCATTTACCTAAAGTAACTGAATGTCGTTATAGTAATCAATATAATTTATCAGATATAGCACATATAATAAATAACTTATCTGACCATAAAGTTCCTATAAAAATACTTGACCCCAAAAAAGGAAAACCATACATAGGAACCACTTATAAAGAATTACCGTATACGGGTTTAAAATTAGGTATACAACAAACTTTTAATAAATTAAAATGAAACAAATTAGCTTCTGTATTAATACCGCTGTTAATGAATTGGATAATCTTAAATTATTATTCAAATCATTAAAAGACAATTTAAAGTATAAAAAACATGAAATTATAGTTTTTATAGATTCTGATAATGAAGGAATTTATGAGTGGCTTTTAACCCAAAAATCTGAATTTAATGATTTAAAAATACTCAAAAATCCACTTCCTATATGTTATGGTTATGCTCGTAATATAAACGAAATGTTTAAATTTGCATCCCATGATATAGTTTCTTATTTGCAATCTGATATGGTAATAAGTAAAGATTATGATTATTATTTGTTAAAGCATATCAAACCCAAAACTGTTTTATCCAGTACTAGAATTGAACCCCCCTTACATGGTCCTGGTCCTGAAAAACACACTGTAGATTTTGGGCTATATCCTGATAAATTTAAGTATAATAAATTTCAGAAATATTGTAATGATAACCGCGAAGATAAAATTACAAATTATTTCTTTGCCCCGTTTACCATGTATAAAGAGGTATGGAATAGTATAGGAGGACATGATACCCAATTTAGAAGATCTAGAGAAGACTCAGATGTATTAAATAGGCTAATACTAGCAGGTAATGAGATAATTCAAACTTGGGAAGCATTAGTATATCATTTTACTTGTACTTCAAGTAGAGGTAAAGATTGGTTTAATCCTAAAAATACTAAAGCTCAGGAAAGAGTAAAATTACAAGAAGCAGCCGATCAAATTGAACTTAGAAGGTTTATTAAAAAGTGGGGCACTTTTAGTCATGGTAATCCTATAGATTATTTTTACAAAATAGACGCTCATGTAAATATAAATGAAAATGATATTAATAAGCTAGATGCTATTGAACCATACTTTAATAAGGTATACCTTCAGGATGAAGCAGAAATAGAAACCAATAGAGATTTTGATATAACTGCAAATACTTTACTTAACATAAAACCAAAAGATTGGGATACATATTCATATCTCTACAATAAAGCTAATTTAGATAGTTTTACTAACCAACCCCCAAGTAATACTGATGTATTAGTTACATTTGCCTTAAGTACTGTTAACCCAATTACATTTAAAAATGTTATTCAAAATCTTCAACACATTATTTATCAAACTGACGAATTAGGAGAATTTGAATATTTAGGATTTAAAGTCAAAATTAAAGAAAAAAATAATATTATTAAAGAAAAAATCAAAGTCATTAACCCAAAAATTAATCCTGATGATCTTTATTCAATTTCTTGATATTTATAACAAATGATAACAATGAAAAAGACTGAATTACATGATATGGTTTTAGAAACTATGCACGAGTATATAACTGAAGCCGAATTATCTACTGGAGATAATACGTTTATTATTAAAGTAGCTGTAAACAAAAACCCAACTAAAGAAGGTATTAAAATTCAGCTTATACCTAAAGGTGGAACTATATTAAACGATCCTGATGAAAAAAACAACGTCAGCGAAAAAGTCCAATCAGCAATGAATAATGCTTTAGACAAATATGGTCTACAGGTTAACATTGATCCAGACATAAAGCAAGCAACTGATAATCCTAACGTGTTAGGATACTATATTCCTATAACTCAGTTCAAAAACCTAATTACGAAAGCTCTTAAAGGGGAATAAAATAGAATCTTGGTTTCACGAGCTTTCTTTTATATATTTAATAAAGATGAGAAAGAGAAGAAACATTCCGACAATCCCTGCTGATTTTTATCAAGACGCAGGTCGTAAAGCCCAATACCAAAAGATACTTTATAAGAGTATTATTGAAGGTGTTGAACAAAGCCTTAATAAAAACAAAGATAAATTTGTCAT
>Ga0209535_1001640_pt1 | contig 15083 bp, 15 predicted proteins | sample LinPmetageLP28_FD_184041 | JGI IMG/M metagenome (GOLD analysis project Ga0209535, IMG submission 184041) | Marine viral communities from the Pacific Ocean - LP-28 (SPAdes) (version 2) | ecosystem: Environmental > Aquatic > Marine > Oceanic | place: Pacific Ocean | collected 2009-08-22 | reverse complement strand
AATCAAGAAGACTTAACTAACTGGGTTCCTTCATTAAATTCTACAGCAGGAGAAAATGTATTAACAGATGGTACACAAATAGTTGGTGGAGTAAGAAGTAGAAATGCTATTAACATATGGACAGATAATTCATTATGGACTATGACTTTTGTTGGACCACCTTTTACATTTAGTTTTAATCAACTAGGTAGTAACTGTGGATTAATAGCACCACATGCTGCAGTTGATTATGATGGTACAACAGTATGGATGGGACATGATAACTTTTATATGTTTGATGGTCAAGTTAAAAATTTAGATTGTACTGTAAGAAGATTTATATTTAATAGATTAAACCAAGACCAAAAAGATAAAATATTCTGTGGAATTAATTCTGAGTTTAAAGAAGTTATTTGGTTGTATCCTTCTACAGGTTCTGATGAGTGTGATAGTTATGTTATCTATTCACCTAATGAAGGTTACTGGACATATGGTTCTAGTATCTTTACAACCTTTGCAGATAAAACAGTTTTTGGAAATACAATAACAACAGGTGTAACAGCAGCAGGAAATAATTTATATAATAATGAACCTGATGGTTTATATACAGAAAGTGGACAACCAATGTCTTCATTTATAGAATCAGCAGATTTTGATATGGCAGATGGAAATGATATTATGTTTTTATCTAGAGTAATACCTGACTTTACAATTAATGATGGTGCATTAACTTTTTCAATTAAAACAAAAGACTTTCCTGAAAGTTCTACTGAAACAGAAAAACCTGCACCACCACATACAGTAAGTAATTCTACAGTTAAAATAGATATGAGAGCAAGAGGAAGGCAAGGGAGAGTAAGAGTATCTTGTAATTCAGCTAACACGAGTTGGAGATGGGGATCAATTCGTTTAGCTATACAACCAGATGGTAAAAGATAATGGCACAACAATATCCACTTATACCTAAATTATATGGTTATCAAATGCAAGAGAATGAAGAATTAAGACAGCTATATATATTAATGGAAAAATGGGGTTCTACTTTAATTAATGAATTAAATACAAGAGATGTACAAGTAGATAGTAGACCATCAACTAAAATATATACAGTAACTACTGTTACTAATATTACAAGTCCACAAGCAGGTGATATAGCTTACTCAGCATCAACTGGTAAGTTTAAAGGATATGTAAGTTTAGGAGCAGAAACATCATGGCAGGACTTAAATTAATGACAGATAAAAAATACTTTGATTATGTTTATGGTAGTACCTTTTTAGGTAATTTAAATACAGGTAAAGCTGTGTTACCTAACTATTTTTCTTTACAACAAAAGGTAGAACCTATAGCTAACTCTAAAAAAATAGTGTATAATAGTAGTAACTTTATAGCAGACAATACAACACCACAATCTAACTATATGAACCCACAAGGAATAAAAAAATGATGAACCCTAATGCCCTTCCACAATCTGCAACCTTGCAAGATTTTCAACAATTTGGAAATGATATATCAAGTTCAGATTATAATGATACTCTTAATGCAATGCAATACATGCAATCACAAAGACAACCACAACCTATGAATAGTGGTTTAAATATGTTACCTCAAGTAACAGTACCTATGCAAGAAGGTGGTGGAATGGAACAAGCTATGATGCAAGAACAGATGATGCAACAACAACAACCTGAAATGTCTCCAGAGATGCAACAAGAAATGATGCAAAGACAAAATACATCTGCAGTAGCACAAGAACAATTACAAAATTTAGCACCTGAAGAAATACAACAATATGAAAGTGAAGTAGCTGAGTTACAAGAAGCTGCTAAAGGTTTAGCAGGTTTAGGTAGAGAAGGTGATACTGAATTAGTACATATGACTTCAGATGAATTAAAAGGACTAATGTCTTTAGGTCAATTAACATATAATCCTATGACTGGATTACCAGAAGCTTTTAGTTTAAGAAAGTTTACAAGAATATTTAGTCCTATTAGAATGTTAGCTAAACCAATCAAAAATGTTTTAAAGTCTAAAGCATTTAAAACAATAGCACCTATTGCATTAGCTATAGCTGCTCCATATGCTTTACCTTATTTAGCTTCAGCAGCAGGTCTGGGTACAGTAGGAGCTGCAGGAGCTGCAGGAACAGGACTAGCAGGTTTCTTAGGTGGTAGTTCTATAGGAGCTGCTGCATTATCATCAGGTCTTGGTTCTTTAGCAGGTAATATGTTAGCAGGTAGAAGCTTTAAAGATTCTGCAAAAGCTGCATTAATAACTGGTGCTACTGCAGGTCTTACAAAAGGTATAGGTAATAAAATGGCAGGTAGAGAATTTTTTAGTGGAGCAGACCAATTTGAAGGAACAAAAGGAGCTTTAAGTAAAATTAAAAATTTAAACTCTACTACTGGTGGTGAGGCAATAGGTCCTGGTGGTTTAAGACCTGAAGTAGCAAAAACAGATATGTTTACAGAAGCAGGACTTGACCTTACAGGAGCAAGTAGAGATTCAGCAGTAACTTCAGCTATAGACCAAGTTTCTATGAAACAAGCTTTTAATGCTGCACCTTATAATGCTCAAAATCCTGTTGTAAGTAATTATGCTCAACAAGGTGCATCAGCATTTAAACCTGGAGCAACTCCAATAGCAGGTCCAGTAGATGTAAATGCACAACCAACATTCTTATCTAAATTAGGTGATGCTAAAGATGCAGTAGTAAGTGGAGTTAAAGATAGATATAGTGGCTTAGGTAGTTTTGATAAAGGTGCAATAATGAATTTAGGTAAAGATGTATTAACTGCAGATATAGGTTCTTCAATGGTAGATGCAAGTAATGCACAACAAGATGCAGAACAAGCTGCAGAAGACCAACAATTACAATCAGCAGGTTATTCAGTATCTTATCCTAGTGGCTTTGGAACACAAAGAGTTATAAGAGATTCAAGTGGTGTTATTAGTAATTTAAGTGCAGCAGATATATTATCTAGAGCATTAGGTGGAGGTCGTAATCAATATGTAGCAAGAACTACATTTGCACCAACAGCACTAGCAGCACAAGGTGGTTTAATACAACTAGCTCAAGGTGGTGAATTTAGTGGTATGGTTCCAGGAGATGGTGGAGGTATGGAAGATAATGTTTACATGCCTATTAAAGAAGGAAGAGAACAAGTAGGAACATTAGCAGTAAGTCCTAGTGAGTATGTAGTTGATAGTTATACAATGGCAGCATTAGGTAATGGTAATCCTGCAGAAGGTGCAAGAGTTATGGATGATACAATTAAACAAGTTAGAAAACAAGCATATGGTTCAACGCAACAACCTAATGAAATAAATGGATTGTCTGCATTAAGACCAATGGCACAAGGAGTATAGTATGAGTTTATTTTCTTCAATACTAGGAGGACAAGGAGCTACTCCTATAGGTTCTCCTCAAGCAATAACAACAACAGAAATACCAAAACAATTAGCACCTTACTATACAGATATATTAGGTAAGGCACAGGCATTATATAATAAAAGAACTGATGAAGGATACAAACCTTATGAAGGTCCAACCATTGCTCAATATACTCCAGAGCAAGAAGCAACTTTTACAGGTATAGCAGGACTACAAGGACAAGTAGCACCTAAGTTTGCAGAAGCAGAACAAATGACAAGAGATGCTGCAGGAGCTATTACAGGTACACAAATACAAGAAGCTATGTCTCCTTATCAACAAGCTGTAACTGATATAGAAAAAAGAGAATCACAAAAATCTTTTGAACAAAATGTATTACCTAAACTAAGAGCAGCACAAGTAGCTCAAGGTTCTTTTGGTGGTACTAGAGGTACATTATTAGAAGCACAAGCTCTAGGAGACCAACAAAGAATGTTAGGTGATATACAAACTAAAGGTAGCCAAGCAGCATTTAAAGATGCAAGAGCAGCATTAGATGCTCAAAGACTTAGACAAGGACAAGGTGCTACACAGTTAGCTAATCTAGCTCCTGCTGCTTTATCTAATCAATTAAAAGAATTAGGTGCTCAACAAACTGTTGGTGAAACAAAACAAAGACAAGCACAGACTGCACTTGATGAAGCTTATAGACAATTTCAATTAGAAAAACAAGAACCTTATGATGCAATGAGTAAGTATCAATCAATCGTAACAGGTGCACCATTAGGTTCAACACAATATGCACCTCCTGCTCCTCCAGGTCCTTCATTAGGACAAACATTAATAGGTGGTGCAGGTACTGCTGCAGGATTATATGGAGCTTTTACAGGACAAAATCCATTAGCTGCTGTAGGTTTAATGGGTAAAAAAGAAGGTGGTGGTATAGCTGATGTTTTACCTGATAATTATCCTGTTATACAAGCACAAGATGGAACAGGTAAAAGAACATTAGGACAAAGAGCTTCTGATTTTTTTAAAAGAAATATTTTTTCAGGAGAAGAAGCTGCTGATGAATATAAAAAAATTTTAGGAGATACTAGTCCTATTATGAGAACTATGGGAATTATTCCTGCTTCTCTTTCTGATTCTATTTCACCTGAACAAAGATTTGAAGATTTAGAAAAAAGTAAAGATAAAATGAAACCTTTTTTAAGAAATCCTCAAGGAGGAAAGTTTATTCCTAATTTAGAATCTAATATAACAAGAGATGTACAAGGTATAAAAAAAGGTTTAAAACCTAAACCTAGAGACTATGATGAAAACCAAAAAATAAAAAAAGATAAATCTGAACAAGGACCTGAACAAGGATCTGAACAAGGACCTGAACAAGGACCTAAACAAGGACCTAAACAAGGACCTCTTGCTCTAACTCCTTATCAAAAAAGAGAAATGGATATAACGAAGAAAGAAAAAGGTATTTTAAGTTTATTAAAAAATAGAGAAGCAACAGCAAAAACAGAAAAAACTCAATCTAAAGATGCAGAGTATAGAGCACAGATGGCTAATATGGCTAAAGCATTTGCACAGTTTGCTACTAAAGGTGGTCAAGGTAATATACTACAAAAAGCTATAGGAACTGCAGGTGATAATGTTGATGCTTTTGTAGGTACAAGTGGTAAGTTTAGAAAAGAAAGAAAAGATATTGACAAAGCACTTAAAGAAGGTAAGATGGATGTAGCACAATTTGAGTATGAACAAGTTAAAGATAAAGCTAAAAGAGAGTTAGATGAAGACCAAAGAAAACTTACAGCAGAAGCACTTAAATATTCAAAAGATTCTGCAATAGCAGCAGCTAAAGAAGATAAGAGAAGATTTGGAATAACAACTTCACAAAAAGAAAGAGAAATTAATCAAAAAATTAAAAAAGATGCTAGAGTAGAACCTTCTGAAGCAGTAACAATTAGAGCAGAAATTGCGAGACACCATGGTATACCTGTAAATCCTGAGACTGGTGATATTCTTATTAGTGGAGAAGAAGCAGTAGATACAAAACATATAAATACTATGAATACACAATTAAAACAAATTACAGATTTAATAGAAAAAGGTGGTTTAAGTTATACTCAATCTAAAGATATTGTAAATCATGCTAATGATTATAATTTAGATATAAGTGATTCTTATGCAATATTAATGATTCCTAAAAAAGAAATAGAAAAATTAAAAAAGAATAAAGATAAAAAAAGTTTTGGTGAAGCTTTTAATATAAGTAATAATGGTATAGATTTTTTATTAAAAACTAATTAAAAAAGTATAATATAAATATGACTAATCCTTTTGATAATACAGAGTATACTCCTTTAAAACAAACAACTTCTGAATCAAATCCTTTTGATGCTACAGAGTATACTCCTTTAAATATACAAACAAATTTAGATATATATAAATTATCTAAACAAACTCAACCACAATCTGTTTCAGAACAAGAAGTATTAGATAAACAAGATGAACTTACAAATGAAAAATTATTATCAAATGCTCGTTGGATAAAAGCAGCTAAACAAATATATAAGAATGATGAAGGTAAAGAATTTAAAGGTCCCAATTCTAATGTAGCTAAATGGTTATTAAATCGTAGGGCAGCTTTTGAATATGATTTAACTAATACAATTAAAACTGCTGCTAGAGCTGATTCTTTTGATGATGCTACTAAGAAAGCATGGAGTGATGCTATAGATTTATATGATGAATTACCAATGAGTTGGAGAGGAACAGGAAGAGCAGTTAGACATATGCTTACTGACCCTACTTTTGTAGCTAGTTTAGGTCTAGGTTTAGGTGCAGGTGCTATAGCTAAACAACTAGGTTCAAAAGGTGTTACTGCAGCAGCAAAACTTTCTTTTAAAGAAGCATTAAAAAAAGTACAAGCAGGAGCTGCAACAAGTACAGTTAAAGATGCTTTAGGAAAAACAACAATAACTAAAGGATTAAAAGGAATTGCTGCAAGAAAAGCTGCAGCTAAAACAGTTGCTAGAAATCAAGGAAAAATATTTGCTGTTGAAGGTGGTTTATATGGAGGTGCTGCAGATTTAGCTAGACAAGATACAATGGTTGACCTTGATAAACAAGATGATATTAGTTTTTTTAGAGCTGCTATAGCAACAGGACTAGGTGCTGCATTAGGTGGTGGAGCAGCTTTTGGTGGAGTTAAACTTTCTGAATATTTAGGAAGAAGTACAGCACAAGCAGCAGCTAAAAAAATAAATAAAATATTTGATGATAGTGAAGAACTTGATTTAGTTAAACAAAAACAAAAAACAAGAACTATTTCAGGACCTGTTACTAATGCAGTTGCTTCAGAAGTATCTGCAAGAAGTGGAACTAATCCTGTTAAAAGTATTTTATCTTATGGTTCTGGAAAAGTAGATGATAAAACAGGAAAGATAACAGAGATTGAACAAATTAAATCTAAAACTCCTGTTGAAAAAGTAGATGCTTTTGATTTAGAAGGTAATATGGCAGATTTAACAGGTAGAAAATATAAAGAACAATATAATCCTAATGCTTTATTTGATAGGTATGATATAGTACATGCTCAAGATGTGGTATCTTCACTTAAAAATAGTGAAGGAAAATATGCTAAGTTAAATAGAATTGTTGGACAATTAGCTGATTCTACAGAAGATAATGGTTCTACTTTTATAAATATTAATAAATTTATAAAAGGTAAGGAAGGTTTTAAAAAATCAAAAGCAACTTTACAAACATTTTTAAGACAAAACTTTGTAGATGTATTAGAAGAAATTCCAGGAGTATTTAAAGCATCTAAACCTATACGTAAAAAAGTAGAAGTATATACACCAGAAGGAAAAAGAACATTTAAACAAAAACTATTATATATAAAAGATGGTTTAATGTCACCTAAAAGTTTTTTACAAAAAGAACTTAGTAGTGATGCAGGTTTAGGAGATGTTATAGGTAAAGCTTATAGAGATAAAGTTGCTGCAGGAAAAAGAACACAAAGAGTTATAACAAATAATGTAGCTAAATTAGAAAAAGTTTTAAAAAAAACTTATGGTAAAGTTAGTAGAGTAAGTCCTGATATTGCTAATCAAATTAATGAAGGACTTGCAGGTAAAAATTGGAATGTAAAAGGTTTATCTGATAATATAGTTAATACAGTTGATGAGTTAAGACAAAGTATAGATGACTTACAAAATGATTTATTAGATAGTGGTGCTGTTTCAGGTGATTTAAAATCTAAAATAGAATTAAGTAGAAGTAAAGATAGTAAAGGAAAACCTTTAGAAAATTTAGCTTTTTATTTAAATCGTTCTTATGAGCTTTTTGATAATCCTAAATATAAAGCTTCAGATGATGCTAAACAAAATGCTTTTGATTTTTTTCAAAGTCAATTTAGAAAAACAGATGATAAATATAATAAAGCTTTAGAAAAAAAAGCTGATGCTGATTATAGAGGTGGAACAGCATTAGATGAAGTAGACCAAAAAATTATAAATGATTATGAAAGCATGGATAAAGGTAAAATCCAGGGTGTAATAAATAGTATATTAAAAACATCAGGTAATGATGTTGATGTGTTTGAACATCTTTCACAATCTATTGATAATGTTATTAATAATTCTAAAGGTGCTAGAGATGGTTATAAAAAAGCTTTAAAAACATTAACAAAGAAAAAAGATATAGACCCTGCAATTAAAGCTTTGTTAGGAGAAAGTACAGACCCTATAAATAATTATACAAGAACTATAAGTAAACTTGGTCAAATAATGGACCAACATACTTTTGCAAAATCAATTAAAGATGCTGCAGAAGACCCTAATATAGATGTTCCTATTATACAAAGTCAAGCTCCAAGAGGACAATTTGCACAAGAAGTATCTGAAATAGATACTCTTAAAGCACCTGATATATCTGGATTAGATAATCCTTTAAAAGGTTTATATACTACACAAGAATTTGCAGACATGTTAGCTCATGGTAATGAAATAGCTCCTATGCAAGGAGGATTTTATCAGAAATTTTTAATAGCTAAAGCTGTTACACAAATAGCAAAGACTGCTTATAGTCCTGTATCTATTGCTAGAAACTTTTTAGGTTCTTCTTTATTAGCTTTAGCAAATGGATATACAAGTCCTAGAGCAATACTTCAAGCTAAAAAAGCTTTTCGTGCTATAGGAGATACACCTAAAGCAGAGCTTGAAAAAGAAATACAAAAAGGTATTAAGTTAGGATACCTCGATAGTGATTCAAGAGCACAAGCTTTTATTGAATTATCTAAAGATATAGACTTTGATAATTATTTTTTTAAAGGTGACCTTGGTAAAAAGTTTGCAAAATTAAATGATAAAACATTAAAGACATATCAATCTATGGATAACTTTTGGAAATGGTTTGGTTATTTAAATGAAAAAAATAGACAAAGACAAATACTGTTAGATAAAAATTTAAATCCTAATGATATTGTAGAAACATTTAGAGTTGGTGGCGAAGAAGTTCCTATTACAAGATTAGATTTACAAGCTTCTAATATGATTAGAGAAAATATGCACAACTATGGTGAAACAGCTAAAGGTGTAAAAAGACTTAGAAGATTTATTTTTGGAGACTTTATTGCTTTTAAAACAGAGATGATTCGTACTAGTAAAAATGTATTAAAAAATGGTATTAAAGATTATTTTGAAGGTTCTAAACAAATGAGATTAGGAGAAGAAGCTTTAGATGATTTTGGTAGACCTACTGGTAAATTAAAAGGACAGGCTCAACGTGCTGCAGGAGCAAAAAGATTAGCAGGTTTTACAGCAGCAACAGCAGGTTCAAGTGGTTTAACTTATGGTAGTGCAGAGTTATCTGGTTTAAATGATTATATTTTTGGAACTGATATAACTAAAAAACAAGCAATAGAATATTTTGATCCTACTTATTCAAAAGGAAATGAATATATTTATTTAGGTGATGTTGAAAATGGTAAAGGTTTACGTTTAAACTTTGGATATATTGACCCTTTTACTTTATTTAAAGCTCCTCTTGCTGCTATACTAGATAATTTTACATCAGAAGAAAATGCATTACGTGCTTTAGATAATTCTTATAAAGATGTTGGTAAAAAATTTATAGATAATTTTGGATTTAGTATGCTTACTGCAGCATTAATGGAAGCAGGTATGGGAAGAAATGAAAAAGGACAAGAACTAAATTTAGTTGAAAGAGGAGGTAGAATTTTAGAAACTTTTGAACCTGGTGTTTTAACTACAGCAAGAAAAGTAGCTGAGTCAGCTATGTATGGTAAAAATAAATATGGATTTAATAAACCATTAGATAAAGAAATATTTAATTTAACTGGTTTAACTATTCAAGAATATGATATTAATAAATCATTACCTTTTGCTGTTGCTAAAATAAGTAATGAGATGAAAAACGTAGGAAAAGAATATACAAAGTTATTTAACGATTACAGAGGAACAAATCCTGATAAATTTTTAAATACTTATAATGATAGTCAAGAAGTTAAATACAGAGCAGCACAAGACTTGTATCAAATAGTTAATAGAGCAAGAGCATTAGGATTAAAAGATAATCAAATAATATCAGCAATAACACAAGGTGGTTTGTTTAAAAAAAATTATAGTCCTGATTTTATAAGAGCTTTAGTTAAAAAAGGATTGTTTAAAGCTGATAAACCATTAACAAAAAATTTACGTAAACTAGCAATTAAAACAAAACAACAAGACAGAATAAAACCTATTCAAAATAATTTGTATAATATATATAATGGTTATAATAATCAACCACTAGATATTTATAAAAAGGAGAAAAAGTAATGGCAGATATGAATATGATATGGAACGCAGTATTAACTATGGCTATAGGAGGTTTCCTATGGTGGATACGTTCTACGTCTGCTGCTATTAGTAAAGTTAAAGATGAACTATCAGAGACAAGAGAGAACATAGCTATAACCTATGCTTCTAAAGAAGATGTTAAAGATGATTTAAAACAACTGCTGCAGAGATTTGATAGACTCGAAAGCAAAATAGACGATATGATAAGAAGACATAAATAACTAATAACAAAAAGGATAATATAATGAAAACTAAATACATGTCTAAAGGTGGTCCAATGAAAAGAGGATATGCTCCAGTAAAAAAACAAACTTTTGGAGAAGCTTTTGCAGAAGCTAGAAAAAACCAAGGTGCAGGAGGTACATTTACTTTTAAAGGTAAAAAATATTCTACAAATAGAGCAGATGATAAAAAGAAAAAAGAAGTTAAAAAATCTGTACAGAAAGAAAATAAAATTCTTGATGATACTTTCATTACAAATAAAAGAAAAAGCAAGGTTCTTGATGATACTTTCATTACCAATAGAAACACTGGTATTACAAAGAAAAAATCTACTAAGCCAAGAAGTAAAATTAAAGACCAGACTTTCATTACCAATAGAAAAAAAGGTGGTAAAATAAGTGATGGTACTAATTTTGTAGCTAGACAATATGGAGGAAAGATTGGAAAGTAGATGGAAATATTTTTCAGAAGATGAATTAAGATGTAAAGGGACAGGTGAGATACATATGGATGAATTATTTATGGATATGCTTGTGTCTCTTAGAGAAAGATTAAAGCAACCTATGTCTATTAGCTCTGGTTATAGAAGTGAATCACATAACATAGCTATAGGTGGTAGTCCTAGGTCTGCACACTTAAAAGGTTGTGCTGTAGATGTTGTTTGTTCTGGACATAAAGCATTTGAGATAGTACGTATAGCATTAGAGCTAGGCTTTACAGGTATAGGTGTTAAACAAAATGGTGTACATGAAAAAAGATTTATACATCTAGATACTATGCCTAAGAGTTCTGTAACAAGTCCAAGACCTTGGATATGGTCTTACAAATAGGAGTAATATATGGACCCAATCACAGCGATTGCAGCAGCAACAACTGCTTTCAATGCTATAAAGAAAGGATTTTCTGTAGGTCGTGATGTAGAAAGCATGTCTAAAGATTTAGGCAGGTGGATGGGTGCAATACAAGATGTTAAAGATGGTCATAAAAAAAGTAAAGGTAGAACGTTTGGTTCTGTTGAGGAAGAAGCTTTGGAAACATTTGCTGCAAAGAAAAAAGCAGAGCAGATGGAGAGTGAGCTACGTACTTTTGTTAATTATTCTCATGGTCCTAATGCTTGGAATGAAGTAATAAGAATACAAGCAGATATAAGGCTAAAGAAAAAAGAAGCTATAGCAGAAGCTAAAAAACTACAAGCAAAAAGAATAGAGAATATTATTCTTGGTGTTCTTGTTCTGTTTTTTCTTGGTGCTGTTGGTGCTGTTCTTTATTTAGTTTTAATGGTAAAGTAAAATCACATTTCTTTATAATCTCATTTACTTTTTTTTTACCTAGTATTTTTAAACACTCTATTATATTAGCTTCAATACCCTCTTCAGATATATCAATATTATTTTCACTCTTAGCTCCACGTACTCTAGATAATAATTCTAAAGCTTTAATAGCACTATTAGTGTGTCCATTATTCTTAGCATAAGTATACTGTTGTTCTAATTCAGATACAACATCAACATTTGTTTCAAGCTCTTGTTCAAGCTCATATATTCTTTCTTTAATTTCTTCGCTTTGTAGTAATCTATACCCTTGATTGTATGCAGATTCTGCAGAGTATCCTGCAGACTTTGCAGCTTCAGTTGCATTTCTATGTAAGATATAGTTTTGAGAAAACTTTTCTTGCTTTTCATTTAGTGCCATTTATATTCCTAAAATATTATTAAAACTAAACCTACAATAACTCCAGTTAATATAGCATGTAAAACTAATTCCATATATCTACTCCTATTATTTCTTAAATATGTTTTAATATTTAATATTGTTTTTAAAAAAATCATTTATATTCCTACAATTAAAGTTAATATTATTATATAACAAATCACTTCGTAATACATAGAGTCTATATCTTTTAATTTATATAATATATACTCTAGTATATTCATTGATACAACCTTACATTAGGGTTTGTTATATCTACACTTATTGGTTTACAAATACCTACATATCTTTTCTTAACTCCAGGTACTGCAGGTTGTTTACTTATTCTATTAGCAAAGTATCTACATCTATTAATATCACGAAAATGCATATCACTTTGTTGCACAGCATCACCTAAATAAATTACTAATAAAAATACAGTAGTCATTATTTAAGATTATCCCTTGCTACATTCTTTGACTTCTCAAAAGACCTCATAGCTCCAAGTCCTAGGAGTGACATTACTAATGTAATTAATCCTTCTACTTCTAGCTGTGGTGGTACCATATCAGGAAACCAAATACCTGTTGCCCATGTTAGAATAGGACCTACAAAAAACTGCCACAATAAACCAAGACAACATACCCACATTATAGCAGGTCGTGCTCCTGATACAAATAAACTAGGGTGTTTAGCTTGTTCTTTATTAACATCTATCTGTCCTTTAGATAATTCTTGTGCATGTTTCTCTGCCATTGTAGCTAGAGAGTGTGCTAACTTATTCTTCTGGTCTTTATCTTCTATAAACTTACCTATAAGTTTAGTAGCAGGACCAATCAATGCTGTTAAAGCCATTATTCTTTCTCCTTTTTTATACAATCAATATGAGTATAATCTTTACCCACACATATCATATATATTTTTAATCGTTGAAAATCATTCCAAATATTTTTTACTTTATCTGACCACCATACACCATCAAATACAGATATATGTACATTCTTTCCTTTAAATTTACCTTCTTTAAAATGTTTAAGTGCAGGTTGACAAGATATGTTTAAGAATACTGTTTTTTTACTATGAGATAATATATCTTTTAATACCCAATCTATATCCTGCTCTGCTATATGTTCCATAACATCTGTACATACAACAATATCATATTTCTTTTTAGTTAGTTTATTATACTTAGGATATGCAGGGTCATATAAAGCAAATGAATCTAAGTTACATAACTCTTGTACAGGTTTTTTTAATCCTATACTTTTACATTCTTTTTTTGAATAAGGTATTGCTTTACCACACCCATAATCAAGTAATGTTTTACAATTATTTTCTTTTATCATCTTCATTAAAGTAGGAACAAGAGGTACTAAACTTATACCTCTAAACTTACCCTCTTCTTTATGTAATTCTTTATAAGAATCTAGTAGTTCATAATAATCTTCTGATGGTTTTAACATCATACTAAATCTCCTTTAAAAGCTTGTTGCTTTTGTATATATCTAGCAGATAGTTTCCACAGTTCAGCTACTAATGTATTTTCTCCATGAAAATTAATATCCATTTCCATAGGTGATTCATTAAAATACTTTTCACAATCTTGTGCTAATGCAAGTAGCTCACCTGTTGTCCAGAACTCTTCTTTATTAACAGATACTTTAAAATACTTAGGTCTTGGTTGCTCATCTTCAGCACCTGTTGTTTCTTTCTTTTGTTCATCAGTAGGTTCTTTCATGTTAGAGTCAAAACCAAACAAATCAAAGAAACGAAATCCCATAGTATGTAGAATACCTATAGCTCTCATAGCTGCACACGTACCACCTGTTATTAATGTAGTACCTTCTGGTAAACCTAAGTCTTTATTAAGAGTAACTACATTATTTTGTATACCTTTTTTTTGTTCATCAGGGTCACGTAATGATTCTGTAAATGCATGCCATCCCCATATGTTTGCTTTCTTTTCTATTAGATAATCAGTAACAGAAGGGTCTGTCATAGAAGCAACAAAGAACTTTGTGCTAGGGTCTATTGTTTTAAATAAATCTTTTCTTACTACACCATGTGTACTCTTACCTGTAATAGGTCTAGGGTCTAATACAACACATGCCCAAGGTTTAATACCATGCTCTAATAATTTAGGATAAGAATGTTTAACAGTAACAACTTTACTATTAGGATTATCTTTAATTAATTTTTTTAATTTATCAAAATTAATATAAGGTCCACCTGATACTAATATACATTTGTAATCATGTAAAGGAAACTTACCTAACCACTTATCAATCTTTTTAAAATTAGTTTTTATGTTACCTCTGATATAATCTTTAGGTACACAATCTCTAGGATTAACTTTAATAGGTACACTAAATAAATGTTTAGGAGGAGCAGGTAACTTATCATCATGTACTATAAATAATAAATGAGTATGTCCACCTTCTCTTACTTTATCTTCACTAGGTAATATATTATTCTTTACTTTCTTACCTAATATTTCTTTTACTTTATTTGTACCTTTGTATTTATCTTCTACTTCATTACCATCCTCATCTTTAGAAAAGTAGTTATCCATAACAACTACAGGTATATGTTTTAAACAATCATAATCACTTTGTTTTGTTTGTATACTATCACCACCACCTATAAAAGCATAGTCTATAGGAGGTAAGTAATCAAACAAGTTATCAACTTTTAATTCTTCTCTTGTGTTACCTTTAGTTAAAACATAATTAAATGTTTTATTTTTTTCTTTCATTTTAATTTTAAATTCTTCTAGTCTTTTTTCTACAGCTTCTAAAGTATTGTGAGACTTAACATTAAACTCTTCTTTATCTGTTTCTATAGTAGCATCTTCAAACAAATCAAAACCATAATAGTTTACTAAGTTAGTATTTTCAAAAGCAGCTAATGCCATTTCAATAGCACGACCACCATTCCAAGTACCTGTTTCTAAAATA
>Ga0209535_1001638_pt1 | contig 15084 bp, 6 predicted proteins | sample LinPmetageLP28_FD_184041 | JGI IMG/M metagenome (GOLD analysis project Ga0209535, IMG submission 184041) | Marine viral communities from the Pacific Ocean - LP-28 (SPAdes) (version 2) | ecosystem: Environmental > Aquatic > Marine > Oceanic | place: Pacific Ocean | collected 2009-08-22 | reverse complement strand
TTAGACGGAGATGCTTTTAACGATGCTATCCAAATGGTTGAGAAGTTTACCGACAACGGAATTTCGGTTAACTTTGTTAAGTTGGACGGAAACGACCCCAACGATTTAGGTTATCGTAAAATGATTGGTAAAATCCACGAAGCAGTTCCAATGAACTTTAAAACACTAATGGAAATGAAATTATATGGAAAACAATACCTGGCAAATTGATGAGGACTTATACAAGGTGCATATCAGCGCTGATGTATTTGAAGAATTGATAAAAGAATTTAGTATGACGGATACTGCCAAATATATGAAAGATGGTGAAATATTCGCATACGATATAATGGTTACAAAAGAGAAATTACAAAGAGTGAATAAAAAGCTCAAGGAGATTGATTGTTAGAATCAAAAATGAAGGTTCCGTTTAGGAAACTAAAACACATACATCACATTAGTGATATCCAAATCAGAAATTTACAACGACACAAAGAATACGAACAAGTATTTGAAGGACTTTACGAAGAAGTAAGGAAGAATCCAAAGAATGCTATATCGTATATTGGTGGTGATATTGCACACTCAAAGACTGAGATGTCACCCGAATTAGTAGACCAATTGTCAAGGTTGTTTAAAAACTTAGCAGACATATGTCCATTAGTTATTATCGCTGGTAATCACGATGCTAATCTGAATAATTTAAATCGTATGGATGTTCTAACACCAATCGTAGAAAATCTAAATCATCCAAATCTACATTATCTAAAAAAGACAGGTGTTTACACTTGTGCAGATACTGACTTAATTGTATGGGATGTTTGGGATAACGAAAAAGATTATATCAAAGCAAAAGATGTTCAAGGTGATAGAAAGAAAGTTGTATTGTTTCACGGAACCGTAGATAGAAGTGAAACTGATTTAGGATTCAAGTTACCATCTAAAGTCAAAATGAAAATGTTTGATGGGTATGATTTAGGATTACTTGGAGATATTCACAAAAGACAATTTATAAACAAAGAGGAAACTATCGCATATTGTGGTTCATTAGTACAGCAGAATCACGGAGAAGATGTCGGTAAAGGTTATTTATTGTGGGATATGGAAACTCTTAAATCAAAATACATTGAAATACCAAATGAGTATGGGTATTACACGATTGATATCGATAATGGTAAATTGCCAGAACTACCTAAGTTTCCTGATAAACCAAGAATAAGAATACGAGTATCAAATACCAAACCAGCAGAACTAAAACGATTGATGACCAAGATTCAGAAAATGGCAAACATTCAAGAATCAGTCATTACAAAGGTTGATGGATTATCAACAGAAAAGATTCGTGATAAGAAAATTAATATCGGTGATGTCAATAGTGTTGATTACCAATTCAAACTAATACAAGAATATCTAAATAATAATTATATGGTTGATGAAGACACTATGATTAAGATTAAGAAAGTTCTTGAAGAAGTAAATCAGGTCATACCAGAATCACAAATACAAAGAAATGTAAATTGGAAATTAAAGAAATTTGAGTTCTCAAATATGTTTAGTTACGGAGAGGACAATGTAGTTGACTTTACCAAGCTAAACGGGATAATCGGTCTATTTGCACCAAATGCGTCTGGTAAGTCCGCACTCTTGGATGCTTTGTCGTTCTGCCTATTCGATGTATCAACTAGAGCAACAAGGGCAGATAATATAATTAACAAAGCAAAAACTAATTTGTATTGTAAATTAAATTTTGAGATTGATGGTGTTGATTACTTTATTGAAAAAATAGGGAAAAAGAACCTAAGAAGTGGACACGTTAAGATTGATATTAACTTTTGGTTTGTCGACGAGACAGGCGCTGAAGTTAGTCTTAATGGAGACCAAAGAAGAACCACACAATTAAATATCAGAAAAATAATTGGAGATTTTGAAGACTTCATTTTAACATCAATGTCAAGTCAAAACGATTCTACGGTGTTTATTAATAAAACACAGAAAGAAAGAAAAGAATTGTTATCTCAGTTTATGGGATTAAAGATATTTGATAAATTATGGGTTCAAGCAAATGAAGATATTAAAGATGTAAATGCTTTGTTGACTGACTTTAAGAAAGCAGACTATGATTCAGAGTTGGCACAAATTACTAACGAACTCATCATATTAGAATCTAAGGAAAAAGAATTACAAAGTCAAGAGAAATCGTTGAAAAATAAAATAAATTCTTTACAAGATGATATAGAACAAGAAGTCAAGAAATTGAAGCCAGTTGATGATACCATTAGGGATACCAAGACACTAAAGGTTGAAAAGAACAACACTAATGAAATGATACAAAGTGTTAGACACGATATGGATGGAGCTACTACTGAACAATATGATTGTGAAAGACTTATAACGGATATTAAAAATAAGATAGCAACATATGAAAAAGATAACGTTCAAGAAAAATATGCACAATTAGAAAAACTTGAAGAAGAAAGAGATTTATTCCAATTAGAAATAGACAAGCTAAAGGCAGATGTAAGAGTTAAATTGGATAAGATTGAAAAACTCGGTAATCTAACATATAATGAAGATTGTGACCATTGTATGAGTAATCCATTTACATTGGATGCTATGGAAACCAAGAAGACATTGGAAAAAGATAAAGAGTTAGCAGGAAAATATTTAACAAAGAAATCTCGTATGGATGATAAGATACAAAAGATGTTTAAGATACGAGCATTCAAAAAAGATTTAGATGATTTAGGACAATCAAAAGTAGAAGGTGAATCAAGACATACTCACTTAGTGTCCAATCTAAAATATCTACAAGAAAGAAATGATAATTTAGAAAATCAATTAACATTAGTCACTAATGAAATACAAAAGTCAATAGACCAACAACACGATGTAGTTTATAATCAAGGTATTGGTAAACAAATAGAAGACTTAAAATCTAAGAAGTATTTATTAGATGACGACGCATCAGACTTATCAACACATATGACCACATTACACGGAAATATACAAGTGTTGAAAACAAACGAACAGAAAATCAACGATAACATTGATAAAGTAGAAGAACTTGAAGGTGATTATCAGGCATATCAATATCTATTGGAAGCAATCAAACGAGACGGAGTTCCTTATGATTTAATCAGTAAGTCATTACCTACCGTAGAGGGCGCTGTAAATGATATTCTTGCACAGATAGTTGACTTTAGTATTGTGTTTAATATGGATGGGAAACAGATAGATACTCATATCGTATATGATGATGATAGAATCTGGCCATTGGAATTATCAAGTGGTATGGAGAGGTTTATTAGTTCATTAGCAATTCGTATTGGATTGATGAATGTAAGTAATTTACCACAAAGTAACTTTTTGGCAATAGACGAGGGTTGGGGAACAATGGATAGTGAGAACTTAAATTCAGTTTCACAATTGTTCCAATATCTAAAAACACAATTTCAATTTACTTTTATAGTGTCCCATATAGAAACTATGAGAGACTTTGTTGATACACTATTAGAAATCAAAAAGACAAACGGAAGTTCATCAGTCAGATTTACTCGATAAAGTATTCTTTGGCTTTACAATATCATTTTTTCTATATAGTTTAAAAATTTCATTATTCAAGCAAGCAGACGCAGTCAGTCTATTCTCTTTGCAATAGTTCTTAAACCACATCATTAGGTCTTCATCTAGCGTAAAATTATATCTTTTCTTTTTACTCATCTTATACACACCTTATACATATAAATAAGTATTAAAAATTAAAATTTTAATATTTATATACAAGGAACAAATCTATGCCAATAATTCAAAATATATTAAGAAAAGGAAAAGCACCCAAACAGAATCTACGAGAGTTTGATGTTTTCGTTGATGATACGGGTGTAGTTGGTGCATTAGCCAGTTCTAAATACTTTGTAATAAGTGGATTTCCAGCAGACTTAACAACAGGAAATTCATCATTTAAGATAGAGGGTTCTGACTTACTAAAATCTGGCGTAGAACTAAAAACAGAAATCCTTGATTCACAAGGTAATCCAATATTCCATTATCCAATACCAAATTACAACAAGGACTTACCAGCACAAAGAGTTGGTATAGAGGTTTATAACGATACGGCAAAAGGAACTGGCTTTTTATATGTGTTGGGTGAATTGGACCCAACTAAAATAGATGTTCCACAAGAATTCCAAGGTGTATATAATGTAAGATTTACCGCACCTATTGTTATTGATACGGAAGCAAGAAATTCACAACCAATAAAATTCTTTGGAGACCCAACGATATCAGTTACTGAAAATGTAAAGGGTGTTATCAAACGAGGTGGTGGATTTGCAGGAGAAACAACAAACAATGTGTCTGGAAGTTTTATTGTAAGTGTTCAAGAATTTAATTTACCATCATCACCACCAAACAATGATTCTACTTTTGATGATTCAACTGAGAATATTGAAAACATATTAGCAGATACAAGTCAGTTTGAAAAAGTAGGAAACTCACAAAAAGCATATGCAAATAAGTTTAAGAATTTAGGTGAAGGAACATCACCAGGTGGAGTTCCAATTGACATTGAGAAACAAAATGTGCCAAACGGCGGAACAATAAGAAATGTAACATATGCTTTACAATCACTAAATGCAGGAACAAACAATTCAGCCAATAAATTGTCTGGTATGATGAAAGGTGCAGAATTACGAATAACCAATCCACACAATTTAGTTGACTCAACTTTATATCCAGACGCACAATGGGAAAAACCGACTTCATTCACAAGTTCAATAGTAAACATTATTAATGATACGTCATTTCAATTACTTGAAAATTATCAAATAAGAACTAGAAAAGGTCTTCGTCAAACAAGAATAGTTCCACTACAAGCATCTGCTTCACAATATAAAATAATATATAAAGGTGTAACCGAACCAACAGAAGACACCATAATTAAAAAATCTTTTGCTAACATTACGGTTGGTAATTTGAGAACATTTAGTGGAGACACCTACAAATCAAAAATTTATATGAAAGAGGAAGGAAGTTCGGGTGGATTTGAAAAAATTTATGATGTTGTTGTTGAGTCACCAAACCAATTAGTTGACAAGAATAGTATTACAGGATTTAAAAATGTTGGTTCATTTCACACCCAATCCAATATAGAAAACTATTGGATAAGTTCATCAACGGTAACGGCATCTCAACATAGTAGTACACTCATTGATGGAGTATTATTGAGTGGTTCCAATAGAGCAGCTGCAGAATCGCTTACATTTATAACTTCACAAAGTTATTCATTAGAAAAAAATGAATCTTATGTTGTAGAATTTAACACGGCATTTATCAAAAAGAACAAACTTGATTTAGACGGAAACTCTAATGTAGAAGCAGAATTAGAAGTATTTTTAACAGGTAGCGCAATATCAACTACGGACGAAGAATATTCATTAGGAAAAGTAAACAATGCTTTCAAAGAAATGGATGATAAAATTTCTGGTTCCATTCAAGGTGTTTTCAACGACTTTGTAACTCATAGAAGAAGTGAAACACCAACAACTAAATTAGGATTTAGAGTTAAGTCTGGACAATTCGTATTACAAGATGTTTCATTAAGACCTTTTAGTGAAACTAATTTTAGTCCTGGATTTTTTAAAGCAAATGTTCCAATGCCAAATCCAGTTAAGAAAGGTGCAAAGTTCGACTTCTTAGCAGAATTCTATGATGCAAATAATAATTTGGCAGAGAATGTTGCAATAGTTGAAGATGTTGAGTTTAAAGGAGCACCATTAGTAATACAAGGAACTGACGGAAATAAATTAAGTGGTTCTATGTTGATTGGAGAATCAATTGAAATGTATGGAACAAATCCAGCTTTTCTTAGGTCAATTGGATATGATGGGTTCGATAAGACTATAGCAGGTTCAGGAACAAGAAAGGGTGGTTTTTTGATGTGGAGTGGTTCTATTGGAAATGGAGCTGCAGGTGGAAATAGAATATCATCATCAGAAGCATATAACGGAGTAGGTATAGAAATCGTAGATGCGAAAGATACATCTAATAAATACAATCATAGTTTTTTACAATTCGCATCCAATTATAAAAACACAGGCAATTCAAGATTTAGAGTTCAATCAAACGAGTTCTTGTTGGGTGTAAGTGGTAGTGGAGCTGCCGAGGCATTTATTAGTGGTAGTGATGGTAAATTAAGAATTAGTTCAAGTGGTTTCTTTTTAGATACAGACGGAAGTATAAATGCAGGACAAGGTAATTTTGTAGTAACGAGTGGTGGTGCAGTTACATTAGCAGGAACAATTACTGCAGCAGCTGGTGGAACTATTGGTGGTTTCAATATAGGAACTAACGATATATTCGCAGGAAATGCTGCACTAAACAATGCAAATACTAAAATAGTTATCGGTAATACTGATGGGACACCTAAAATAGCATTGGGTGGAACAGCAGATAGTATTACATTAACAGGTGGTAGTGATGGTGTCTTTATGGATGGTGGTGGAGACTTCCGAGTAGGAGACGCAAACGGAACTCGTATAGCATTTGACCAAAGTGCAGGAACATTAATTTTAAGTTCATCAGATTTTATGTTGGGTTCAAAAGGAAGTGATAATGCATATATCAGTAGCTCAGGAAACAATTTAGAAATTAGTGCAAGTAACTTTTCACTCACGAATGGAAATATTACGGCAAGTAATGTGGATTTATCGGGTAAGATAACCGCTACATCAGGAGATATTGGTGGATTCAATATAGATAGCACCACTTTATTTTCTGATAGTAAAGAGTTTGTCGTAACGGGTTCAACAGGTCAAATCACAGGTTCAAAAGTATTATTTACTGGTGGTAAAATCGGTGGATTCACGATAGACGCAGATGAAATAAAATCAACAAACTTATTATTAGATTCCAATAACGAAAAGATTACCGTAGGTTCTTCAAACGCCGTAACAATACAAGGTGGTGGGACAGATAACTTTGTTACAATGGGTAAAACCACATTTGGACAATCAACCACCGTGGGTGCCATACTCGGTATGGACGCAACCGTACCAACACTTGAATTATTCAAAGATGCTAATAATCAACTTATATTTAATAATAGTGGTGTGAATATAAAGGCAGATACATTTGATTTAGACGCAACTACTCTTATTATGGATAGTGCGACAAATAGTGGTGTAGTCAAACTTGGAGCAAGTGGTGGACCAGGAAGTGCAACAGGAACTTCAAATGCTGGTGCTTACCTTGACGGAACCGGTAAATTTAATTTTGTAGGAGATGCTAATAACTTTATTAGATTCAACGCATCAGGACTTGAAATCAATACAGCAAAATTTGATGTAAATACAGATGGAGAAATTACTTCGACAGGTGGAACAATTGGTGGGTTCGCAATAACAGATACTAATCTTGAAACTACTGATTTTGTAAGTGGACTAAAGGGTGTAAGAATATCTTCAGCAGATAATGGAATAATTGAAGCACAAAATGTAAAGATTAGAGGAACATTGTCAACGACGGTGTTTGAAAAGGAAAGTGTCAATGCAGTTGGTGGACAATTACAAGTTGGTAATGCAACCACAATTACAGGTTCGGCACAAATAAGTGCGACCGCAACTAAAATACCAGTAGAAAATGTAACAGGATTTACAGGTAGTGAGGTTATTATGGCCAAAAAAGTTGGTAATACAGGCTTCTCTACCGAGTATATGTTGATAACAAGTCAATCAAGACACAATCCAACAAGCAATACAGATTTTAGTGGTAGTTTAGATGTTATTCGTGGATACAGTGGTTCAGCATCACAAAGTAAAGCATCAGCTTCGCTTGGAGATTCACCAACACCAGCCACAACATTAGAACCTGGTCAAGTATTAGTATCTTCTGGTTTTTATAATGCGACTACAAACCAAGGTAGTGGTTATATCAGAATGAACGCAAACCCAAATGACGCCTCAACACCATATATTGATATCGTGGAAAGAACGGGTAGTCAAATCTACAATGTAGATTTAAAAGCAAGACTTGGAGATTTATCAGGATTGTCAAGTACATTAGTTGGTTCAAATCCAGGATTTGGATTGTTCACGAATAGAATATTCTTAAGAGGTGAAGCACCTTCAAGCGCATCAATTTCATTGGGAGCAACAGCAAATACAAGTGTCGCTGGAACCAATACGGGTATTTTTATGAATGGTGGTGGAGACTTCTTGGTATTTGGTGACGCAGATAACTTTATTAGATTTGACGTTAGTGATTCATTAAAGATAGCAGCAGAAAATTTTGAATTAGACGCAGGTGGTTTACACATAATAGGTAATTCTGGAACAGCAGCTAACAATCAACTTCGTATTGGAAGTGCAACGGCACTCGCTACAGGTGATGGTGTCTTTATAAGTGGGGATGGAAAGTTTAGAGTTGGTGATGTAGACGGAAATAGAATAGTATTCGACGGAACAAATGTTGCAATTACTTCATCTACCTTTGGATTACTAACATCAACAATGCACATTTCATCATCAAATGGTGGTGTAATCGCAATGGGTTCAACAATACCAAAAGGAAATGATTTTACTGACGCTGGTATTATGTTGAGTGGTAGTGGAGAATTTAATTTTCAACTCGACTCGGATAATTTCTTAAGAAGAGATGGAACCGCACTCTCTATTAAGTCTGAAATATTTGGATTACAAACTTCCACAATGGTTGTTAGTTCTTCATTAAACAATGGAACAATTAGGTTAGGTTCAAGTAGAGGACCAGCTTCCGTAACTGCAGACACCGTTGGTATTTATATGGATGGGAATGGAGATTTCCAAGTATTTGGTGACGCAGATAACTTTATTAGATTTGACGTTAGTGATTCATTAAAGATAGCATCAGAAAATTTTGAATTAGACGCAGGTGGATTAAAATTAATTGGTAATTCATCAACCGCAGCTAATAATCAAATTCGTATAGGAAGTGCAACAGCTCTAAATACTGGTGATGGAATATTTATGAACGGAAGTGGACACTTTAGAGCAGGAGACGCAAACGGACACAGACTTGAATTTGACGGAACAAATATAGTTGTAAGCGCATCTGATTTCTTCTTAGGTTCAAAAGGTAGTGACAACGCATACATCAGTAGCTCAGGAAACAATTTAGAAATTAGTGCAAGTAACTTTTCACTCACGAATGGAAATATTACTGCAAGTAATGTGGATTTATCGGGTAAGATAACCGCTACAACTGGAGAAGTAGGTGGTTTCACAATAGACGCAGATGAAATAAAAGCAGGTTCCACATTAATATTAGACGCCGACACAAATAGTGGACAAATAAAATTAGGTGGGGCAACTTCCATAACAGCTGGTAACGACGGAATCTATATGGATGGAACAGGAGACTTTAGAGTCGGAGATGCTAATGGAGAAAGAATAGCTTTTGACAAAAGCGCAGGATTATTGATTATGAGTTCTTCAACATTTATGATTGGTTCCAGCGCAGATGGTAAAGCATTTATAAGTGCGTCCGGCGCAGGAGATTTAGAAATCAGTTCAAGTAATTTCCATTTATTAGGTGGAAATATTACGGCAAGTAATGTAGACTTAACTGGAACGATTAGTGCTACGGACGGAGCAATAGGTGGATTTTACTTAACTTCAACAGATTTATACGCAGGTAATGCTGCATTAGGAAATGCCAATACTAAAATTGTTTTAGGTGATTTAACAGGAACACCAAAACTTGCATTAGGTGCAACGGCAGATAGTATTACATTAACAGGTGGAAATGACGGAATTTATATGGACGGTGGTGGAGATTTCCGAGTCGGAGATGCTAATGGTGAAAGGATATCTTACGACAAAAGTGCAGGATTATTGATTATGAGTTCTTCAACATTTATGATTGGCTCCAAAGCAGATGGTAAATCTTTTATAAGTGCTTCTGGCGCAGGAGATTTGGAAATTAGTTCAAGTAACTTTCATTTATTAAGTGGGAATGTTACAGCATCAAACGTAAGTTTAAGTGGAAATGTAACAGCTACATCAGGTGATATTGCAGGTTGGACAATTAGTGGTGATGATATTATTAAAACCACAGGAAATAATTTAAAAACTATCCAATTAGATTCTGACACACCATCGATATTGATTCAATCAGGTTCTGGTGGAACAGCAAACTTTAATGAAATACGAATGGACGCAAACGCTGGTAACATTAAAGTTCGTCAAGAAGGAGTTCAGGTATTCAACACTGGTAATAAAATTCTACCAATTACAGCTCAAAGTTTCATAGTTAAATCTTTACCAGTAGCATCAACAACTGTTGGTTCAGCAGTTCCTGCTACTGAAATTACACACTTGTCAGCTTCAGCACAAATTGCAACACCAAATATGATTGTTGATGAATTATTTAGAATGAAAAACTTAAGTGCTAATCTATCAGCAAAAACACCATTTTATGTTTCAATATCTGACCCACTTTCACAAACCAAAGCAGTGGGTGCTAACGCTACACCAATATTTTTTGAAGTTAGTAGAAGTTATGATACTGCGACTAACACTCACGAAATAGGACAATCTACGGTTTTCTCTACGGTACTAAATAGTAATGACGCCGCAGCAAGGTTTGTTGCTGATGGTAACACAACAGGTTCTGCAATTTATCATTTCCAAACAATGTTAACAGAAAATGCAGCTGGAAGAATGGGCGGTAAATTAGCTAATATTCGTTCTGATGTAGATACTCACGATTTAGCGGCAGTTTCACAATCACTATTTGTTCACTTTGACGCAAGAACTTCATCAGGTTCTAAACATAACCAAAGAGTGTTCCAAGTTCAACACGACGGAGATGTTGTATCGGCAGGAAACATCACGGCATTTGGAGCTTCTGGTAATTTCTTAAATGTATCGGATAAACGATTAAAGAAAAATATTCATACCATTAGTGAATCATTGGATAGAATCTTAGAATTAAGACCAACAGAATTTGTATGGAAAGAAAATGATAGACCAGATATTGGATTTATAGCACAAGAAGTAGAAAAAATTATACCAGAAATTGTAGAAACTTCAAAGGGATTTTTAGATACACACATTGATGATGAAAGTCAAGATGATGTAAAAACCGTATCATATTCAAAACTAACACCTTACTTAGTTGATACAATACAAGAATTAACAAAACGAATAGAAGAATTAGAAAAGAAGGTTAAATAATGGCGTTGCCAGCAGCAGGAAGTCCAATGTCTATGTCTATGATTAATACTGAACTCGGTGATGGAACATTTGATACTATAGATTTAAAAACAGCTTCAACTTCATTGGGTGAATCAGACGCACCATTTGGAATGGACGAACTTGCAGGAGTATCAGGAACTACTGCACCTTCATTTAGTGCTTTCGCAGCTTCAGGTGGAAATGGACAAATAGTCATTACTTGGACAATAGCAAATTCACCAGACTCAATATCTTTAAAAGTTTCAGACGCTTCAAATATGGGAAGTCCAACAGAAATATCAACAGTTAACGATGGAACTCATACTCAATCAAGTTTGGGACCAGCAGTTCAAAAATTTTATCAAGTCGCAGCAACAAACGATGGTGGAACAACCAATAGTAGTATTGTAAATGGAACAACAAATGGTACTTCATTAGCATCAAGTCCTACAACAACTAATGCATTTGCAGAAAGTAATTCAACAACCGTTGGTGCTCAAGTTGGTGGATTGTTGACCGTAACAATAACGAACAGAAGTGGGAATTCTACAATTGCTAGAACCACAAATACATCAGGAACAATCTCGTGCGCAGTATCAACAACTGGTGACCCTGGAACAAATGGAACAGGCAATAGTGGTAGTGGATTCTTAGCATCACATAGTGGACTAAATAGTGATACACTTTTCATAAGACCAAAATTTACAGAGGGTGGTAGAAATGTTACAGAGGGCCCAACAACTAATGTTCTTACCGTAACAAACAACAGTGTAGCACTAAATATAAATGTAGTGTGTAGAAGCACTAACTTAGGATAATGGAAAAGTACGACATATATTATAGTACAGGTGGTGGTTCAGTAATTGGTGGTGGAGCAGATGTTTGGGTCAATGATTGGATTGAAAATATAGCACCACACTTAAATACTAAACCAATATTAGCAATACACAGAACAAGACCACCTGAATTTAAAGATGATTTAGGAATTGAAGTAGTTTGGCAAGGTGATGATGTTGAAAAGTTCGGAGAGGTAATGAACAATGCCAGAAGAATTAACATTCTACACGGATATTATTCACCACATAGATACATCACGGACAATTTAGATAAAATACATACAAATGCAGTTCATTGTAATGTTCAACAATGTATGAAAGCATCGTTTATATTAGATTTAGAACATTCATTTCACTTCTATATGGTTCAAGAGTGGGAAGATAAAATAGTTGAACACGCAAAGTATCCATTTTGGATAGGTATTGATGAACCAAAATTAAACAAAGAACACGACCACTTATTACATATACCAAATTTTTACGAATTCAAACACAACAAAGATGTCGTGGACAATAATATCGTAGGTTTCGCCGCCAGAATGGAAACACGAAAATGTCCACACTTCTTACAAGGTATTAAATCAGAACTCACCACAGACCCAAAAGATGTATTGTGGTGGAAAAGAAATCTTGATATCGATACAACGGATTGGAAAATCTATAAATTCAATTATGAGTTCTTGGGTAAGTTCTATGAAAGAGGTTGGGGTGTATCTCACTCTGCACATATTTATGAACCATTTGGATATTCAATATTTCAAGCGATTGATTACGGAAAACTACCTATATTGGCAAAAGATTGGTTACCTAAATATGATTATCCATTTAGAGCACAATCACCAGAAGAATTTAAAGAACAATATGAAACAATATGTAAGTTATCCACAAAAGAACGACAAGAGTATTTAGTTCCTTTAAGAGATTACTTACGAAAATTTGATAACAAAAAACAATGGACAGAACAATTACTTAAATTATACAACGAGTAATACTTATTAGTATGGCAACAACAGCAAAACAAAACTTATCATTAGGAAAACTTCGTAGAGCGATAGACGGAAACAATTCGTATACCGCAGCTATGAGTATGTCCAAAGCAAGTGGTAGTGCATTAACTTCAAGTGGTTCGGTAAAGATGAGTGATTTCTCTATATCGGCAGTTGGTAGTTTAACTGGTTTTGTATACTTGTGGGAATCAACAGCTGAAAACTACACATTAGGATTTACAAATGCAGGTGGATTGTTTTTAAATCGAATAGGAAGTAGAACAGAAAACTTTTCTTGGACCAAAACAGGTAATTTAAATGTTGCATTTAGTTCAGCTGACTACCAAGCTACAGTAACTGCGGCAGCTATTTCAAATGCAAACACAGGAACAGGTGCAGATGATGACTTCTTTGCAGCAGGTTCTAAAAATCAAAGTGGTAGTTTACAAGTTAAGTTTACGGAAGACGGACAATCAGACGGATACAATGACCACGCAACAAATTACAATACCAATAGAACAAAAGCAATTGTAGTGGTTGATGCTTATGGTGGTTCACCGAGTTGTTTATTAGAGGGAACCGATATACAATTGATAGATGGTTCTTATAAAAAAGTAGAAGATTTAGAAGTAGGAGATTGGTTAAGAACAATAGATTTGCCAGGCGCTATTGATGAGGATTATGATAATTGGAGACAATCAAGATTTGAAGAAGGATTTGAACCAACATTTCACTCAGCAAGTGTTCAAGATATTAACTTTGACTTTTCACAAACATATTGGGATATCAATAATGGATTGGAAAAGATTACAGGTGAACACGAAATGTTATACAAACCAGTAGGAGAAAGTTTTTGGATGTGGCAATTAGTTCCCGGTATGAAAGCTGGTGGACAATTAATGGGTAAAGATGGAAGTTCTATTGAAATTACTTCATTAGAGCAAGTTCATAGTGAAGATGGATTCGAAGTAGTTCAGATTGATGTAGAACCATTGGACTTTTATTTCGGTAATACATTCTTAGTTCACAATAAGGGAAGTAATTCCGACCCGTTCTAATTAATATTCAATTTTGGTTATTTTAAATGATATTTATATAAAAGGTTATGACTGTATTAAATCACGATTACATTAGAAAACATATAACAAAAAACAACGGAAAAGAAGATGTTCCTTATCGTTGGTCGCATGGTGCTACCGATATGCATATGGGAGATGGAATTCTTATATATTCGTTGATACAATTTCATAAATTCAAATCATTAGTTTGTTTAGGAAGTGGTGGTGGATATATTCCACGAATAATGACACAAGCAAGATACGATTTATCAGTTGAGGGATTTCACGAAGAGGTAAGTATGGAATGGGGAGACAATGGTTCCACTTATGTTGTGGATGCTTGTAATAAATTCAATGGTGTGGTGGATTGGGAAAAGGAAGATAGTTTTTTTAGAAAACATTTTCATCCAAAATTTATTAAACAAACAACAGAAAAAGCATACTATGATTTCTTTGTCAAACAAGACATAAAAATAGACTTATTACATATAGACGCAGACCATACATTTGATGGAGTAAAAAAAGATTTTGAATTGTACTCAAAGATAATGAATAAAGGTGGAATAATTACAATTCACGATACTGATAGAAATTACATAGACAACTTTGTAGAGATTGAAAGTCACGAGGGTGATGAGTTATCAGGCCCAAGTGAATTTATCAAAACAATAGATAAACGAAAGTTTGAAGTTATGAGTTTTTCTAACTATAAAGAAAAGTCAGAATACCCAACTTCATCAGGATTAACAATAGTGAGAAAGAAATGAATTTAGTTACGGTTTGTGGACACAATACAACAATGTTATATCATATGTTAAAACATTATTACTTACATATGGATGAGATATTCGTAGTGTTGTATGCACATCATAAAAAAGACCCAATCATAGAAGAAGCTTTAAACATATTGGATAATTTTAATTTGAAACCATATAAAATCGTATATGATGAACCATTTAATTGGGAGAAAGTTACAGAATATTACAATGAAGTCAAATTACTGAAACCAAAC
>Ga0209535_1001637_pt1 | contig 15111 bp, 3 predicted proteins | sample LinPmetageLP28_FD_184041 | JGI IMG/M metagenome (GOLD analysis project Ga0209535, IMG submission 184041) | Marine viral communities from the Pacific Ocean - LP-28 (SPAdes) (version 2) | ecosystem: Environmental > Aquatic > Marine > Oceanic | place: Pacific Ocean | collected 2009-08-22 | reverse complement strand
GACTAACAGGAAGAACAATTACACAAGGATTAACAACTGCATTAAATCAACATCAAGCAGAATTAGTAAAATGCAAAGGTTACCTTTTTGCAGACAAGTATATTATTGAGCTTGAAGATGTTCCTGGATTAATTGATGCTAAGTTAAAAAAACAAGGCACAGTTAATAATAAAAAAGCTCCTATGAAAACAAGTGGTAATCCAAATGAGCAAAGGAATATGGAAAAACAATTTCTTGACACTGAGTCTAAGGAATATAGTATAGGTGCAGGAACGCAGATTACACAGCTGATCGACCAGGTGATGAAAAACAGTACCTATGTAACTGCACAACAAACAGTTGCATTTGATGAGGTAACCAAAAAAGAAATAATAAACCCACCAGTGAGAACAGTTATGTGGTATAGAATCACACAGACCTGTACACCACTTCAATATGATACAAATCGCAATGACTATGCTTACGAAATAAAATATCGCATAACCAGATATCAAATAAATCAACCAAGATCACCGTATTTTCCAGACTCTATGTATAGAGGTGTTCACAAACTATATGACTACTGGTTTACTGGTTTAAATACAGAAGTAATTAACTTTGAAATTGATTCTGCTACCAACTACCTAACTGCTATTAATAATAGTGCATTAACTAAAACACAAAACATTATTAATCCACGTTATGCAGAAAAGAGATTCTTTCAACCAAGTGCAGAAGAAAGCACACAAGGTGGTGAAGGAGAAAGTACACTGCCAGCAGCCGCGTTGGCTTCACGATTGTATTCTCCAGCTGATGTGGCTAAATGTAATATTACAATTGTAGGTGATCCAGACTGGATTACACAAAGTGAATTGTTTTATAATAAAACAACTCTTGGTTCATTCGAAGCTGACGGTAGTGTAAACAGTACTGCCAGTGAAGTATTGCTTGAAATACGATTTAACAAAGTATCTGATTATGATATGGCAACTGGATTGACACCTGTGTACAAAAATAATTTGGATAGTCCAGTGACAGGAGAAGAAAATCTAGCAGAAGAGGCTTTGGTATTTTGTGCATATCAAGTGACTAACTATTTCAAAGACGGTGAATTTACACAAAAAATAGAAGGCACACTAAGAGACTTTGATACTGCGGTTGACTCTCCGAAGAAAATAGAAGAAGAGAAAAATAAAATTGCTGATACAAAAACACAAACACCAAAAGGTAAAAATACAAAACCTGGTATGGATGGAGGGTGTGTAACAGGCCCAACAAAGGTTGATCAAAAAGTTGGTACCATTGTTCCAGGAGAAACTAGCACATTTAGACCTAACTCTTCGATACCCATTGGAGCTCGTAGTAGTAGACAATTTCAACCAAATGCTGGTCAAGATCCAAGGGGAAAACTTAACTATCCTAAACCAGGAAGTAATACTGTAAGTGATGATGCTGGATCGGTTAGTTCAAATGAATTAGATTATAGTACGGGAGCATAATAGATGCCATTAAATTATAGCCGAAGTAAAGGAATACCTAAATCTTATAAAACTACCAAAGGTGGTTTACCAGCAGAATCTGGTCCGTTTCTTGGTGAAGTGACCAATAATGTTGATCCAACAAGAGCAGGTAGATTACAAGTTTATATTGAATACCTAGCAGGACCAGATAAAAACTCAAAAGACCTCTGGCGTACAGTAAGTTATATCAGTCCATATTATGGTTATACTCCACAAAGTGCTCCTAATCCAACTGGGCCTGGAACTTTCATCGGCAACAATCAAAGTTATGGATTTTGGGGAACACCACCAGATCTTGGAACCAAAGTTATTTGTTTCTTTGCTAATGGCGATCCTAACCAAGGGTATTATCTTGGTATGCCAATTGAACCTGGTCTTAATCACATGATGCCGGCAATTGGCAGTAGTACCAAGTATGTAGATGATTCAGGCAGTCCTTATTATGCTGGCAAGGAAAAATTACCAGTTGTTGAAATTAACAATGCCAATCCTGCAATTCGAGAAAATCCAAGATTCTTTACCGAAGCCAAACCAGTACACAGTGTACTCGCTGGACAGATGCTCAGTCAAGGAGTTATTGCTGATCCATTGCTCGGGCCTATCAGTACAAACAGTCAGAGAGAATCGCCAAGTACCTGTTTTGGTATAAGCACTGCTGGACGACCTATCTACTCAGGAGGGTTAACTGATGAACAGTTTCAGGCCAAACTTGCAAGTTCTAGTTTACAACCCAATGAAGTAGATGTTATAGGACGCAAAGGCGGCCATAGCATTGTTATGGATGATGGTAATCAAAAAGATGAAGATAACCTAACAAGAATAAGAACAAGCAGTGGTCATCAAATTATGATGAACGATAGTGGTAAAACCATTCACATCATGCATGCCAATGGGCAAACTTGGATTGAGTTGGGAGAAGAAGGTACCATTGACTTGTATGCATCAAACAGTGTAAACATAAGAAGTGCTGGTGAACTGAACCTGCATGCTGATAGAAACGTCAACATCAATAGTGAACTAGGTTCAATAAACATGTTTGCAAAACGTGCAATGAGTCTAGAAACTGGTGCACTTAGTTTAACAGGGACAAACAGTATACTAGCATACAGTAAAAGCATGATAGGATTGAAAAGTGATGGTGCTTTGAACTTGAAAAGCAACAACGGGGGTTGGGGAGCAGGAAGCGGACTCACATTAGAAGCAGGTTGTATAAAACTTAATTCAGGTGGAGCCAGTGATGTACCAAAGACTCAAGAGATTCCAAAACTAAGATTACCAGACACTATATTTGAACAAGACAAAGGTTGGGTTCCTGAGCCGGCGGCAATTGAAACGATTGTAACAAGAGCTCCAACACACGAACCATTTGCTGAACGTGGCAAAGGTGTCAACACTTCAACCAGTTTAGTAAGCTCTGCTGAAGAAGTTGCATTAGAACCAAAAACAGCAGACGCAATCAAGAAAGCAGAAACTACAGAAATTAAGAAAATTGACAAAGGTGATTATGAAGCACAGGCTAGTTCAACCACTTCAGTAGGTAAGATACCAAGTGAAAAAGTTACCAGTATGGTGGCACAATCCAGTAAACTAGTAGACCAAAAATCAACTGAAATTTCTAACACTCTTGGTGTTGGTAAGTTTGGATTTGATGCAGTTGAATTAGAAACTGCCGGCTTCTTAAAGCCTGGTACTGCAGACTTCTTTCTCAAAGATGCCACTGCTGATATCAGTACAGTGCTAGGAAGTCCAAGCGTTTGGAGTGGCAATCAAGGTATCAATGGTGTAAGTGATTTTCTCAACAACGAAGCTATACAAGATGTTACCAAGACTGATTTGTTTAACAAAGGATTGACTGGTTTACAAAATGCAGGCATAGTAACAGGCTTAGAAGATGAGTCTTCTCTTGCAGGATTAGTAAGTGGTGCAAGCAAGTTTGGAGTTGATGCAGTTAAAAAATGGACTCAAGGTGCAGGTGTGCTTGGAGAAACTTTAGCAGGATCAAACAGTGCAAAGATCACAAGAGGTGATATGGATGCCCTGGTTAGAGGCGGACAATTTGCAGTCAGTTTAACCGAAGAAAAAATCAGTGATGCAGTGCAAGGATTTTCAACTGGTTCGGGTGGCGTAACTGGTACAACTGTTAGAACTGTAATTGATACCGCAGTACAGACTGGAATAGCCAGTGAAAAAGTCAATGGCGTTAGTACTTAATTTGGGACAATAAATACAGTATGGCAACATTTATCGGATACAGTACAATCGACAAGTACAAGAATTACACAGTCACAGATTTTGATTTAATCAAACGTGACTTGTTGAATGCACTGAACATTCGTCAAGGTGAAATGCCTGGACGTCCAGAAGTTGGAACAACAATTTGGGGATTGATATTTGAACCACAAAGTCCGCAAACTTCACAAGAATTGACTAGAGAAATACAACGAGTTGTAGCACAGGATCCAAGAATAAGTGTTAGTAACATTGATATATTCCCACAAGAAAATGGAATACTAGTTGAACTTGAAGTTGAAACAATTGCAGGGCAAGACGCAGAGTTGTTAAATTTGTTTTTTAATAACCAAACCCTAAGAGCCGCTTTCTCAGACATCTAGTATAAACTACCCAGTTTATTCTTTTCATAAATACTAGGTAAGGAAATACACATGGCTAAAACTACAAGACAAACTAGTATATTTGGTGTTGAAGATTGGAAGAGAATCTACCAAACATATCGTGAAGCAGACTTTCAAAGTTATGATTTTGAAACACTGCGTAAGAGTTTTATAGATTACATACGTCTATACTATCCAGAAAGTTTTAACGACTACATCGAGTCAAGTGAATTCATAGCACTGCTTGACGTGATGGCATTTATGGGCCAAGCGGCTAGTTTTCGTAATGATCTCAACACTAGAGAAAACTTCATTGACACTGCCGAAAGACGTGATAGCGTTGTAAGACTTGCTGACCTAGTGAGTTATACACCAAAGCGTAATACTGCATCACAAGGTTTCTTAAAAGTTCAAACCATCAGTACCACAGAAGGTGTTGTTGATTTCACAGGTGTCAACCTATCAAATCTCACAATCAACTGGAATGACACCACTAATGTCAACTGGTTAGAACAGTTTACAGTCATTATCAATGCGGCACTAGACAGCAGTCAAAGATTTGGTCGCCCAGGTAATTCACAAACAATACTTGGTGTACAAACAGACGAATATGCAATTAACCTCATTGAAGGTTTTCTACCAGTAATACCATTTACAAGTACAATCAATGGTACTAGTATGGCATTTGAAGCAGTGTGTGCAACATCACAGGATAAGACGTTTGTATACGAACCTGCTCCAGCACCAAATGGTGCATTTAATATTCTTTACAGAAACGACAAGCAAGGATATGCCAGTGCTAACACAGGATTTTTCTTCCTGTTTAAACAAGGTAGTTTACAAGATTTAGATTTTAATCTTGGCGAGCGTATCAGCAACAGAGTTGTCAATGTTAATATTGAAGGAATCAACAACGAAGATACATGGTTATATCAACTAGACTCAACGAATAATATTGAGAATGAATGGGAAAAAGTTGAAAACATTTACAGTGGAGCAGTTGAAGAATTAACCCCAGAACAACGCAAGTATTTTACAGTTACATCAAGAACCAATGATCAAATTAATTTAAACTTTGGCGATGGAGTGTTTAGTAGCATACCAGTTGGAAGTTTTAGAACATATGTTCGTTCATCAAATGGATTGAGTTATATTATCAATGTTGATGAAATGCAAAATGTAACTATCAGTATAGGATATGTTAGTAGAACAGGACGTAACGAAACAATAACTATGACTTGTGCTCTTACACAACCTGTTAGCAATGCGGCAAATAGAGAAAATATCAATGATATAAAGCAACGTGCTCCTGCTAGGTACTATACACAAAACAGAATGGTCAACGGAGAAGACTATAACAATTTTCCATATACACTCTATTCAACTATAATCAAGTCCAAGGCTGTTAATCGTAGCTCAATTGGTACTAGTAGGTATTTGGATCTAGTTGATATCACTGGAAAATACTCAAGCACAAATGTTTTTGCCAGCGATGGCATGATATACGAAAACACAGAAGTTCCAAGTTTCACGTTTACGTTTATAGATCAAAATGATATCACAGACGTTATCGTAAATGAAGTTGAACCTGTGCTATCAAGCCGAGGTATGCAAGAGTTTTATTATGAAAATTTCAATCGTCCAAGTTTAACAAGTTTAACACTAACTTGGAATCAAAGCACAACTTCAAACAACGAAACAACTGGTTATTTTAAGTTTGCAAATGGTAACCCTGCTCCTGTTGGCCCACAAGCAAGTGATAACAAACAATACATTGCACAAGGAGGATTAATTAAATTTGAACCTCCGGCTGGATTTTATTTTAATAAACTTAATAGACTCGTTGCAGGAACACCAACATTACCAGGAGATAAAATGGTATTGTGGGCAACTGTAACTGCATTAGAACTAGATGGTACAAATTTTGGTACAGGAAATAATGCAGACGGAACAGGGCCTGTGACAATAAACAATTTTATTCCAACACTGGCAGTTCCAACACAGGTTATTGTAAATTTCGTTACAGATTTGCCAACCAGCATTGAAACAACCATGCGTGAGCAAATTGAATTATACAGAAATTTTGGGTTAGGATATGACAACCTAAATGAAACTTGGTATGTGATTACATCAACAAACCTCGACCCAGCAATTACATTTAGTCTTGCCAATGCACAAAGTACTGCAGGTAGCGGACTTGATAATTCTTGGTTAGTGGCATTTGAAACAGACGGAGTAACCTACACAGTAAGTTCAAGAAGTTTAGACAGATATTGGGCCAGTGTGCTAGAAACACGTTTCTTCTATGATGGAACACAAAAAGTTTATGACCCTAAGACAGGAACAGTGATCAATGATTTTATCAACGTTCTTAAAACCAACAATGAACCTGATTCAACATCAACACTAAACAGTGATGAAATATTAGACATTGTAGGGCAACCAGTAGAAACAGATGGTTTTATAGATGATTTTAGAGTAAGAATCAGTTACAAAGATTCAGACAATGATGGTGTTCCTGATAATCCAGATTATTTTGAAACGTTGGTTGCACCTGACACTAATCCAAATAGTAAAAGAGTGTATCTACAACAAACAGTTGACTTTGATAATCTTGAAAGATATATCCCACTTGCGAGCGGAATAGTAATTGGAACTTTAGGCACAAAAGATGCAATCGAATTAGTTAAAAGTGAATATCCTGATGCACAAATATTTTATGCATACACTGACAAGAAGTTTTATAAATTAACAGTTGCGTATGATGGTGTCAGAACTATTGCAGAAGTCGCTGGTTATAGAACATATGTTGGACGTCAAGATTTGTATTTTCAATACAGACATAATGCACCATTGAGCAGACGAATTGATCCAGGTACTACTAACGTTATTGACCTTTATCTTGTTACACAAGCATATTATGTTGCATATCAAAATTATGTCAAAGATTCAACAGGCACAGTGGCTGAACCTGCAAAACCAACTATTGATGAGCTTACCACAAGTTACTCAACACTGGATCAATACAAAATGATCTCAGATAATATTATATTGAACAGTGCAACATTTAAGCCATTATTTGGTACTAAATCTGCAGTTGAACTGAGAGCATCAATCAAGTGTGTTAAGAATCCAACAAGCACAGTGAGTACCAGTGAAATTAAAAGTCAAGTTGTAGCATCAATGAATCAATATTTTACTATTGAAAATTGGGATTTTGGAGACACGTTTTTCTTTTCAGAATTAAGTGCTTACTTACACGATCAACTAGGAAGTATTATTTCAACAGTGGTGCTTGTTCCGACAGATCCACTAAAATCATTTGGTGATTTATATGAAATACGTTCACAAGCAAATGAAATATTTGTAAATGCTGCCACAGTTAATGATGTTGAAGTTATTGACGCACTAACCAGTAGCCAATTGCGAACTGCATCAAACAGTGGAGTAGTGTAAGTTATGGCTAAAAGAATTCGCTCAGAAGACTTTCTACCAGAAATATTTCAAACTCCTGCTAACAAGCAATTGCTTCGTAGTACACTTGACCAACTTACACAGAACCCAAAGTTAAAACCAACTGAAGGTTACATTGGACGTAAGATTGGCCCTGGTGTCACTGCAAGTGATAGTTATGTACTAGAATCAACCACTGCTAGAACTGATTACCAACTGGAACCTGGAGTTGTACAACTTACACCAAATACTAACACTGTAGCAAATGCAATAACCTATCCAGGTATTATTGATAGTTTACAATTACAAGGTGCAAATACAACACGTGCTGATAGACTGTTTGACAGTGAGCATTATAGTTTTGATCCTTTTGTTGATTACGACAAATATGTTAACTTCAGTCAATACTATTGGGTACCAGGAGGCCCAAATAGCGTTGATGTATTTGGAAATGCAATTCCAATTAGAGATACATTTGATGTTGCATATACCCAAGACGGTTATACCTTTTCAGGAGAAGCAGGAGCATTACCTACATTAACATTTGTTCGTCAAGGCGAATATACATTTGATGTTAATGCAAGTGGTCATCCATTTTTTATACAAAGTGTGCCGGGAACGTCAGGTGTGCTTCCACAACAGCCAAATCAAAGTTCAAGGCAAGTATTAGGTGTTGCCAACAACGGCGATGATGTTGGAACAGTGGTTTTCACTGTGCCAGAGAAAACTGCACAAAACTTTTATTTTACACTAGCAGATATTGGATCAACAGATTTAGTCGAAGACACATTACAGTTCAATCAAATTAACAATGTGTTTGTTGATGTATTCTTAGAAGAGCATGCTGGCATTGACGGCATCACTGACTTGCAAGACCGAACACTTATTATCACAACAGACACTGATACTGGTTGGGAAATACTCACTCCTTTTGATGATACACTGTTTGATCAGGATAATCCAGGAATACCAAACGCCGCATTTGACAACAGTGTTGCAATTGCAACTAATCCAGAACGTTATGTGCAGTGGAGAATAAATTTTAACTATGCGAATCCTCTACGTCCTTTTATGGAACTTACAAAAGTACAAGATGTTGCAAACCTAAGCAAAACCAAAATAGAATACGGAACTGAATATGCTGGTGCAACTATGTACAAGGATGCAGAAGGTGAATTTGTAAGACAACCATTGATCACTGCTAACCTTGATATACTCTACTATCAAGATGGCAATGACGAAACAAATTTTGGTGTTATCCGTCTTGTTGATCAAGCAAACGCATCAGACCTTAGAATTGAAGATATAATTGGCCAAGCAAATTACACATCTCCAAACGGTGTTGTGTTTACAAACGGACTTAAAGTGCAATTCATTGGAACTGTTGTTCCTACAAGTTATGAAAACAAAGAATACTACATAGAAGGTGTTGGTACTGCTATTGAACTTCTTCCTGTAACAGATTTTATTACACCTGAAACCTACACAATTTCAACCACTGTACCATTTGACAGCAAAGCATTTGACGAAGGAAACTACGACGCAACAAATAATGCTCCAACTGAACAAGATTATATGACAATAAACAGAGCCAGTATTGATCAAAACGCTTGGAGCAGAAGCAACAGATGGTTCCATATTGAAGTATTAAATGCAACTGCAACATATAACAATATTCCTCTAGTAATCAACAACGACAACAGAGCGAAACGCCCTATACTTGAATTTAGAAAGAGTCTAAAACTTTTTAACTATGGAACAATAGCAACTCTAGCAGTAGATATAATTGATTTTGCTGAAACAGATGCACTTTCAAATATCAATGGAACGGCTGGTTATTCAGTTGACGGTTATAGTCTTGTAACAGGATCAAGAATCATATTTAATGCGGACCTTGATCCAGAGGTACGTAACAAAATCTACACAGTTACTTTTGTTGAGATTAATGGCGAAGAAGTAATTGATTTGCAACCTGCAAGCCTAACTCAACCGGACATTGCAACAAATACAAGTGTTGTAGTCACATCAGGTGCTACGTTACAAGGACTATCATATTGGTTTAACGGAACAACTTGGGTATCAGCTCAACAAAAAACCAGTGTTAATCAAGCACCATTGTTTGATGTATTTGATACCAGTGGTTATAGTTTTAGTGATACTACAGTTTACCCAAGTACAACTTTTGCAGGATCAAAGTTATACAGTTACGCCATTGGCACAGGTGTTACTGATACTGTTATTGATCAACCTTTGAAATATCTAACCATTGCCAACGTTGGTGATATTGTTTTTGACAACAACCTGTATGTAGATACATTTTTGTATGTTAGTGGAACAGTTAGTGCCACAAAAAAGATTGACACAGGCACAGTTCGACAGTATAATAGTATAAGCACATACAACAAGTTACTTGGATGGCAAACATCATTCGAAACAAATACACAACGACAGAGTTTCAGTTTTGATTATACTGGAGACCCGTTGGTATTAGATGTTGAAGTACTAAGCGACACATCAAAAATTCCAGTGAAGGTATTTGTTGAAGGACAGTTTGTTCTTCCATCCACCTACACATATACTACCAACAGCGACAACATAACAGTAATTACTTTTAATGCTAATGTGTTAGGACAACCTGATACTGACCCTGCAGTCGGTGCTATTGTTGAGGTTCAGGTGCTAAGTGACAGTGCAAGCACTATTGGATTTTATACCATTCCATCAAACTTAGAATCAAATGCTATGAATGAAAATAGCAAGGATTTCACGCTAGGCACAGTGCGTACACATTATGAAACTATTTGTCAAAACTTAGAAAACTTCTCTGGTAAGATACATGGTAGCAATAACATACGAGATTTAGGTAATGTTGTTCCATATGGCGAACTGATATTACAACAAAGTGCACCAGTAACCATGATGACAAATTTCATCAATGGTAGAGACTTTGAATTTTTCCGTGCTTTAGAATTCAATGCTAGTGAATACGACAAGGCTAAAAATAAGATTTTAGATTATGTTGCAAACAATGACTGGGAAGGCAAAACTTCTGCACAGATACTCGACGATGCACTGCTAGGAATCAATAGAGGAAAAACTGCAGACACTCCTTTCTATTGGACAGATGCAATTCCAAATAACAATACATTTCAAACCACAACATATACAATCTCACCAATTACCACCTATGTATTTGATACTCTTTACAGCTATGACTTTACAACTGCAAATTATCAAGGTCTATTGGTTTACTATACTCCAAAGAGTACTGGCATACAGACTATACTTGTTGGAAATGGGCATGAGTACACTGTAGCAACTGATGGTCCAAGAATTACAATCAACAGTGCCAAAATAACACTGAACATTGGTGACATTATTACCATAAACGAATATGACACAACCTACGGAAGTTATGTACCAGCAACTCCTAGTATGATGGGATTGTATCCAGTATATCGACCACAAGAATTCTTAGACAATACCTACACAACACCAACAAATGTGATACAAGGTCACGATGGTAGTTTAACTGTTGCTTGGGAAACAGGCGATTATAGGAATGAAGTTTTATTAGAGTTTGAAAAAAGATGTTATAATAATATCAAGATTAGTGCCGCTGAGAAATACAATCCACCACTACAGGCAGTTGATGTTATTCCGGGACAGTTTAGAACAACTGATTACAGTCTTAATGAAGTTAATACAATATTGAATGTGAGTTTCCTAGCGTGGGTTGGTGAGAATCGTGTTCCTTATAAAGATCAAACTTATATCAAAGACAACGCATTTACTTGGAATTACAGTCAAAGTGAAAACAGATTATCTGACGTTCCTCTATTAGGTTTTTGGAGAGGAATATACTTTCAACTCTATGACACTGATTCACCACATACGCGACCATGGGAGATGGTAGGACTAACTGAACAACCAACATGGTGGCAAGACACATATGGTCCTGCACCATACACATCAGGTAACACAGTTCTATGGAACGACATGGCACAAGGTATTGTTGCCTATCCAACTGGTAACGTAATAAGAACGCAGTACGTTCGTCCTGAATTATTACAGTGTATTCCAACTGATAGTCAAGGAAATCTAGTACCTCCAATTGATAGCATTGTGGGCAGTTACGATATAGACAGCTTTAAAAAATCGTGGGTAGCAGGAGATATGGCGCCTACTGAGGATGCTTGGAGACGCAGTAGTTACTATCCATTTGCAATACAAAGATTACTAGCACTGACAAAACCTGCAAAATACTTTTCGTTATTTGCTGATAGAGATCTATGGAAATACAACACAGACTTTAGTCAATACTTGTACAACAATAGATTCCGTATCAATGCCAATGAAATAATCATATACGGCAACGGAACTGCCAAGAACAGTTATATTAACTTTGTTGTAGATTATAATAGAGTCACAGGACTTGACAGTACTACAATTCTAAAGACCAGCATGTCTAATATGGATGTTAGACTTTGTTATAGAATGGCAGCGTTTAGTGATCAAAACTACTTGAAGATATTCTCAGAGAAATCATCTCCAAACAGTTTAAATGCTAGTTTGTTGTTACCTGATGAAAGTTATCAACTGTTTCTCTACAAGAATCCAAGTCTCACTGAAGTACAATATTCAAGTGTTACAGTTCAACGAACCACTGATGGTTGGTCTGTTGCAGGATATTCAATAACTAAACCTTATTTTAATATATTACAGAGCACTGCCGCTGGAAAATTTAGCACTACAACCGTAAATGGAAACACAGTACGTATTGCAGAAAATTTTAATAACAATGTAATACAAGTTCCGTATGGTTATGTGTTTACAACTACAAGTTCCATGGTTGATTTTTTAGTTAGTTATGGTGCATTCTTAGAATCGCAAGGATTTATTTTTGATACTGTGGAAAATGACGTTATCCTCAACTGGACACAGATGGCAAATGAGTTTTTATACTGGGTAGGACAGGATTGGATTGCAGGAAGTATAATCAATCTAAATCCTGCAGCAAATGTTTTGAAATTAGAAAGAGCAAACACTGTTGTTGAAAGTTTAACTAACGAAAATATCAACGATGTAATGTTGAATCAGAATTTTGGTCCAATGTTAGGAGAAGACTATGCAGTTGAAAGAATAGCCAATGAGATTAAACTTATCGGAGTTAACAATCAAACATTCAGTTATATGCTTGCAAGGTTTACTGCATACGAGCATATCATTGTGTTTGATAATACCAGTATCTTTAATGATTTGATATATCAACCCGTTACTGGTGCAAGACAAAACAGATTGTTATTAAACGGAAACACAGTTTTTGATTGGAATGGCACACTTGATGCACAAGGATTTATTTTAAATCAAGACAACATCAACGAATGGATACCTAACGTTGCATATACTAAAGGACAAATTGTACTTTATAAAAATGCCTATTGGAGTGCAACCAGATTACTAGCACCAAGTGAAACATTTATATTTGCTGATTGGATCAAGAGTGATTATGCACAAATACAAACCGGATTGTTACCTAACCTTGCAACCAAAGCAAGTAACATGCAAGAGAACTATGATATACACACTGCCAACCTTGAAAGTGACGCAACACTACTAGGACTAGGGCTTATTGGTTTCCGTCCAAGACAGTACATGCAAAATCTAAACCTAGATGATATTTCACAAGCTGGATTATACTCACAGTTCTTAGGAACAAAAGGAACAATCACTGCCGCTAAAACTTTTACCAGTGCAAACATTGGTAAAGAACAAGCAGAGTATGAGATTTTTGAAAACTGGGCAATACAACGCGGTATCTATGGTGCTAATGCAAACAGAAGTTATTTTGAACTACGCACAGATGAAAGTAAATTATTAAGTAATCCAAGCACTATTGCAGTCATTAACCCAGGTGAAGTTTCAACTGCCAATCAGACAGTGTTAGTAGATAATATTTGGAAACAAAGTTATAAGATTACAGATAAAAATATTTTACCAACAATAGATACAATTCCAGAAGATATAGGCTTACCTGGTGCTGGATATGTAAACTACGATGATGTTGAGATAAAGGTTTTTGATTATAATGACCTCACAGACGTTGTTAACAACCTTGATAATATAGTTGTTGGTACAAACATATGGGTTGCCAAAGCAAACTCGTATGATTGGAACATCTACAGAGTTAACCTAGTAAATACTACCTTAATTACAGTATTTGATAATTTGAATACCACATGTACACTTACATTCAACACCAACCACGGATTATTAGTCAATCAAAGAATAATTATTAAGTTGTTTGATACAGATGTTGACGGTGCTTACATTGTGGATACTGTGCCAGGTTTAAAAACCATAACAATTACACTCAGCCTCCCAGGAGATACAACTACTATTGCAGGTGATGGAAGATGTTTTACACTTGAAAGTGTGCGTGTTGCACAAGCAAGTGATGTTGCTGATTTAAGTTTCTCAAAGAGCCTTACAACAGGAAATCAAGTATGGGTAGACGATAACGGCGCAGGTAATTGGCAGGTATTAGAAAAACAAAATCCGTTTGGTACTCCGATAGAAGTTCAAGCAACACTACCAATAATCAATGATCTTTTTGGAACAACTATTGCACAAGGTTTAAACAATCAAGGATTATTAGTTGGTGCAACAGGGCATGCAAGTACAATAGGCGGAGTATATGCGTTTAACAAAAGTGACACAGGCACCTATTTGCAAAAAACAGTTCTTTCCCCAGATTCATCTTTATCATTTTCAGGATTTGGATTTAGTTCGGACGCAGGTAACACTGAATGGGCAATAGTTGGTGCACCAGCATCTGACTCCAATAAAGGTTATGCAACTGCAATTAATAGAACTGAATCAGACGGAAGTTTTGCACTTTACCAAAACTTTAATACAGGAACAACAGACGCAGACAAGTTTGGTTATAGTGTAGCAGTTAGTAACGATGAACGTTGGATGTACATAAGTGCTCCAGCAGACAACAAAGTTTATGCTTACAACAAAGTAACTGTACAAGATCAACGCTTGGAGTTTACCGGTGATGGATCTAATAGTGATTTTGTTATCGAACCAACAATACAAGTTGCAGAAGCAGTTGCAACTGCTCAGACACAAATAGCAGTTACAAGAAATAATGTAGCTCAAACTGCTGTATCAGATTATACTGTATCAGTATTTGGTGGTCTACAACAGGTAAACTTTGTTACTCCACCAAATGAAAATGATTCAATTGTAATAATTAGAAGACAGAGTCAAACCTATTTTCCTACAGTTTCAACAACAAACTTTAGTTTTAGTACACTGTTTACTGCTAGTGACATATATTCAATGACCGTAGTCAACGACAGTAAACTATTGCGTCCATTCTTTGATTATTCTATAGTAGGAACTGACATTGTGTTAGGATCAGCGATTAGCACTGGTTCACTTACTATAAACGCAAAGACACATTGGGACTTTGTAAACACCTTTACTGCAACAGGCTTAGGAGCAAGTGATCAATTTGGCTACGCTATTTCTACCAC
>Ga0209535_1001635_pt1 | contig 15126 bp, 20 predicted proteins | sample LinPmetageLP28_FD_184041 | JGI IMG/M metagenome (GOLD analysis project Ga0209535, IMG submission 184041) | Marine viral communities from the Pacific Ocean - LP-28 (SPAdes) (version 2) | ecosystem: Environmental > Aquatic > Marine > Oceanic | place: Pacific Ocean | collected 2009-08-22 | reverse complement strand
GAGCCATCATATTTCCTTCTAAACCTTTCATGTTTATTTATTTATTTTTGTTATTTTTTCAGCACCACGACTTCCGAAGTATGCTACGTAAACTGTTACCAGCAATGTTTTTAATAAGTTTATCCATGCTTCATCAACTTCGAACTGTAAATGAAAAGAATCCACAGCCATCATAAACACAGCTGAACCAGTTAAAAATATCAAAGCTAAAGGTCTAGTGTTTTTACTTAACCAAGAGTCTGACTTCATATCAGATCTCCATCTACTAGAAACCTCTTTCATTTCAGCTATATCTTGTTCTATAAGCTTCATAGCTTGTTCTTTATCAGCTTGCTTAATCTTATTATCACTTGTTATAAGATTTTTTACTACACCAAGAGTTCCTTGATTAGGAAGTACATCTCCTATAGCTGCTAAAACTTTAGGAGCTTTGCTAGATAAAAAAGCACCTATTTTAGTCTCTTTAAATGATTTTTTTTCAGACATTACTTATTTGTTAATTTTTTTGTTAATTCTTCTCTTTTGTCTTCTAGAATATTGATCAAAATTAATATTTTTTGTTTGTTCTTGAGTTAATCTATCAATCTTACCTTGTCCAGTTACAGAAGGATAGTTAACTTTAAACTTATTTGCAAAGCTATTATCCCCTTTTAAACTTGTAATACCAGCACCAGCATTTAACTGCCCAGTGTTATAAATATTCTCCTCTTTTTTTAAGGTATTTCTATTGTAAGAAGCATCTCCAACAAACTCTTTTTTTGATATTACTTCACCGTTTCTAGTATATTCAAAATCTCTACCTTGCAATGCTTTAGTTTTTATTTTACCAATATTTTTTAAGCCTGCTCCTTCTACTGCTTGTTTTCTACCTTTTGTAGATCTTCTAGCATCTCTTCTATTTGAATATATTTTAGCCTTACTACCACGTTCTATATTTCCTCCAGTAAAAGCGTTTGAGTTTCTTTCTATATCACTATCTATTTTACCTGACATATCTAAATCTACAACACCACTTAGCTTTTGAACCGGTTTTTTAATTAATCTTTTTTTGAAAAGGTTACCTGGTTTTGCTCCTTTTTTCTGCCCTCTGTTTGTAGATAATTGTCTATTAACGCTTAGATCTGAAAGTTTTTCATTAACTTTTAAATCATCTTTAAAACGAGTTTCACCTTCAATATCTTTTATTTGTATCTCTGGAGTCATAACATTAACAAAATCAGCTTTGGTTTTGCTAGCGTCTAATTTGCCACTATTATCAGCTGCCATATCAGTTTTTACCATACCTTTATTAGCGTCGAAAGTTGCAGTATTAAACTTCTTAACATTGATAGGTTCAAATTTACTTCTACCACCTATATTAAATCCAAAATTTTCTAGTGCAAGATCACCACTTTTTTCTACATAACGCCTGTCAACGTATTTAGTATCTTTGTTGTTTTTACTTATTTTAGGTGTGATTTCATTAACCTGATCTAAAGTTGGATCATTAGGTGACATAATAGAAGGAATTTTTTCTAATGCGTCATAATCTTTAACGCTCATGTCTTTTAATCCTTTGTTACTTCCTGGTATACCTGAAATAAGTAATCCTTTTTTAAAATCTTCAGCAGTGTAATTCATGTCTTTGCTATGAGGAGCTTTATTAACACCAGAACCATAGCCTTGTGCGCCTCCCTCAACTTCCTTCTTGCCTTGAAATGAACTTAAGACATCATTTACACTTTCTTGATTTGTTTCGTTTAAAGCTTTTTGACTTGCTTTTAAATAATCAGCTTTGTTACTATACATCTCACCATCAAGGCCTTTAAAAGTAAAGTCTGGGTTTATTGCTTCTTGACCTATAGATGTTAAACTATTTTTATTATAGTCTTTAATATCCTCAAAATTAGCTTTTGCTTCTGTAACTCCTGAAGGAGTTGCATTTGGAGCAACTCCAGTTATAACTGAAACATTACCACCTGGGCCTCCTTCTTTTTTAGGAAATGGAGAAGTATTCCAACTTTTTTTCATAGATGGTCCAAAGTTTTCATTATGAGATATTTTATTAACATCTGATTCTCTGCCAGGCTCGTGTCTTGATCCCATTTTTTGGAAAGCTAGTGGAGTATCTCGTTCATACATGTTTGGAGCGCTATCTAATTTGTTTGGATTTGGTCTCATATCTTTTTGTTCTTGTTTTTCACCGGCTTTATAAGCTTCTTTTTCCCAAGGTAAATTTCTATCAGACTCTTGAAAGTTAGATCTATCATGCTCCTTAACTTTACCTGTACTTATTTTTTCATAAACTTTTTCACCATCATAGTCTAGTTTACCTTCCATCATATCTTTCAAATGGTGATCTTCATGAGACTCTGCTTCTTTTCTAAGCTTAGAATCTTTAGGAATATTTTTATTGACGATCATAGTGCCATTTTTATTAGCTTTAGCAACTAACCCTGATTCGTCTTGAATATTGTCTGGTTGAAAAGCTACTTCGTATCTAGCAACTGGATCTATTTTTATAGGTGAGTTTAGTTTAAATTTAGCCATAGTTTTATTTTAACATTTCCATCTTTTTCTAGCTGCTTTACCTCTTTCACCAGTCCATCCTTTTGATCTAGCGCAAAATGATTTTCTTCTTTTAGCTGCTTTGCTACCTGGTTTAGCCTTACCGGTTACAGGTGCTGATAAAGTGCTTCCTGGGTTTTTAGCTTTGTATTTTTTTCTACCAGCAGCTGTCATTCCAGCTCCTTCTTTTACTGATAAAAAGTTTCTACCTTTACCTTTTGTTGTTTTACGTAGAGATGGGCCATCTGACTTTACACAGCTACCTTTTGAACCTTGACTTGTGCCAGGAACTCTTTCATAACCTTTCCAACAAGATAAACCGCTTATCATAGTTTTCTACCTTTTTTATCTACTTTAACTTCTTTAACTATAACTCTAGTACTAGGTTTTTTATTTTTTAAAGCTTCTAATTGTTTGTTCAATTCTTCTAATTTACCATCGTTCTCAGTGCCGTCTTTGATTAAAGTAGAAATAACATTTATCTCTTCAAACACAACATCGTCAACTTGCTCAAGCATATCAACTCTTTCTTTTAAGTCTATAATCATGTCTTCGTTCCATTTTTCTTTTAGCTCATATTCTAAACGAGACACTTCTACTGGTGGTAAAGTTTTAGCTTCTGCTATGTCTTCTTGTAAAGTATAATACATACCTACTATTGTTGTAGTAAACATTATTATCCCAATTACAGTTTTTATATCAATTTTAAACTCAGTGTTTTCAGATATTTTCATACTCCTCTGTCGCATTAAATGATGGGCATGCTTTATTAGCAAACTCATTGTGTGAATAGATAATAGCCTCTGGATACATTGCCTTTAACGTTTTAAGGACGTGTAAGAGACCTTCTTTTTGTTCTGGTGTTCTAGTATCTTTCGGGGTCTTACCGTCTTCCTCAACTCCGCCACAATAGCATAAACCGATAGAATTACGGTTATGCCCTGAACAATGAGCCCCGATTTTGGCTATATCTCTACCTTTCTGTATATCTCCATTTATATCGACATAGAAATGATAGCCTATATCTGACCAGCCACGACCTTCAACGTGCCACTTTCTTATAGTGTCAACACTTATATCTTGGCCTTCTCTAGTAGCTGAGCAGTGAATAATAATTTCTTTTATACTTCTCATTTTTTATTTTTTAAAAGATACCACTTGTGAGCAGTATACCCTAAAGTTGTTAATAACAATAGTATAGACAATAAAGGTTCTAGCCATCCTAGACTAACAACCGTAGCTGATGTTATGTTTAAACAATATAGCTTTAGATCGTCTAATGTATTCATCTTTGAGCTAGTAAAACAGAGTTACCTTTATAAGGAACATTGTCTATTTTCAATGTAGTTTTTATATTTGTGTTGTTAGATACCATTGTTCTAGTACCTACTGATTTGCAACCGCAGTTAAGTTTTTTACCTGCTGGTTTTTGATATTCTCCGTAACTTGGCATAATTATTTTTTTTATGATTTACAATATTCGTGTATATATATAATCACGTATATTTTTTTTACTTTTACAATATTATTTTAATTTTGTACCTTTTTTGGCTCTTTGATTTTTAGTTCTTAGCTTTTTAGCTTTTTTAATATCTACACCACCTTTATTATTTGCTGTCATAGTTTTCTTTACACTTCCATCTTTTTTGTATTTCGTGTAAGTTCTAGTAGCATTATCTTTAACATCTACTTTAACAGCTTTAGTACTTAAACTTCTTGGACTACCAGTGTATCTAGTTTCTTTTTTAGTACCTGAATCTTTTTCAGTAAATTCTGATTTTTTACTACCGTCTCGTCTATATGTTGTAGTAGTTTTACCACCTTCACTTCTTTTACCAACTTCAGTTCTAGTTCCACCAGGTGTAAACTCAAAAGGAGAATACATACCAGGTGCAGCTTCTATCTTAGCTTTTAAATGATCAGGTAGTCTATCTTGATTACCAACTAAAGCTTTACTTGGTCCATCACTATACATTGCAGCTGCTTCATTTAAGAACAAGTTTTCTCTATTTATTCCAGTAGCTCCTGAACCGCCTTGACCAGTAGAAGTAAATGTTCCTGCTGGACTACCAACTCCCGAGCTCATACCAGGTGTAGTTGCTGGAACCATATTTGGTGGCATAACTGGATTTGGAGCTGGGCTGCTGCTAGCTTTAGTACTAAAGAATTGATTTTGAGCCTCCGCGCTAGCTGGCACTTTGTTAGCTGGTTGATTAATATTAGGATCACTAGTTAAAACGTTAGAGTTTTGCCCTTTACCAGCTCTATTAGGTGTTACTGTTGTTGTTGGGTCACCATAGCCCGTAGCTTGTTGCTGGTTTTGCATAGGTTGCATCTGCTTATTAATTGCTTGCTTTTGATTTTGATCTGCCATTTCAGCACCTGCTGTTACAGCGTTAAGTGGCGATACCATCGGAAAGCCAGATCCTTTACTATTTACTTGTTTCATATCTAATCCTTTTGATTTTTTATATTCTTCCATTTCTTTTTCACTAGCTTTCATTCTGTCAATCATGCCTTTTGTTTCATCATCAGCAAAATTATAGGTAACATAATCAAAAGCGTCTTTAGTGCTAGCGCCTGCTCCCATTAAAACTCTATGTGCTTTTCTTTCGTTAGGGCTAAAGCCTGTGTAATTAAATTTTGTATTTTTTAATGTTTCTTTAGTGTCTTTTTTAGTTTCATTCGGCTTAACAACATCAGTTCTCATTTTGTTATTAGTCTCTATATTACCTCCAGGTCTTGTAGGAATTTTTGACTTTTCAGTACTTACATTGCCACCTTCTATAGTCTTCATTGGTTTTAACATAACATCTGCAGGATTTTCTCCCATTTTAGCAGCTTTTTTTCTAAAATCTTTCTCTTTTTGTATGTCTCTAGTAGCTCTTTCATAAAAATCTCTTTCTTCAGCTGTAATATCTTTACTGCTTGCTTTAGATAATCTCCTGTTTCTACGTAATTCTTTATTAAATTCTTTTTCTCCAGCTTTACGATTTTGTCTTAAACTTTTTCTAGTTACTGGACCTTCTGTAGCCTCTTGTTTAGCTTTCTCTCCTTTGTTTACTACAGCTACAGTCATGTCATCTGTTTTTTTAGTATCATCAACTTCGTCAACTTTTTCACCGTCTGCAGTTTGACTATATATAGAACTAATATCAGGCATCTGAAAATTAGTAGGATTATAATTAGTCTTAGTTCTTTTAGGATCTCTAAAGCTAGCAAATGGACTTTCTTTTTTATATGGCATTTTTTCTTGTTTTATCTCTGTTAACGAAAGATATAGCCTTAGCGGTAACTTTAAAAGAGTACTTGTTATTTGACTCTAGTTTCCTCAAAGGCATATCTTCCTCACCCAACATTATACGGTACATACGACTTATTAGTTGTTTACACTTATACGAAACTTTATATATATGATATTTTTGAGTTGTGCGGTTTCTTTCTCGCCACACTGTAATCCACCCTTGTTTCAATAATCTGTTCCAGCGTCTGTTATCCCAACTATATGAATACGTACCTTGTTTAAAATCTTGTTTAGTAAAATGTTCTATAGCATCTAAGTATATTAACAGCTCTAAGTCTGCATCGTTTAAATCACTTGTCTTGCAAGCCCATTTTCTTATTATTCTATAATGTTTTAATAAATTTAATTCTTTTAAATCTTTAGAAGTTAATCTTCTCATTTATTTTTTCTAGCTTTTCTTTTAGACTTTCTATTAGATTTTTTAGCTGATCTTTTGTTTTTCCTTATAGATTTTTTATCATCCCTTTTATCTTTTCTAGCATCTTTCTTAGCGTCTCTCTTTTCTTTGCCTTTTACTCCTGAATCTTTTATAGCTTGCTTTTTATTTTTAAACTCATCTTTAGCAGCTGCTTTAGCTTCTTTTTTAGCATCTCTTATTTGACCTTTATTTTCTTTAGATTCTTCTCTTCTTTCTTTACCTGTCATTGTAGGATCAAACTCGTCATCAAAGCTTTCTGATATGTTTTCACCTTGACTAAGACTTTCTCTTTCTCCTTCCGCTACTTCCGCTTCTTCTTCTGCTTTTGCTTTTTCTTCTGCTTCCTTATCGGCTTTTGCTTTTTCAAGTTCTGCTTTTTCTTTTGCTAGTTTTCTTCTTTGAAAATAAGAATCAACTTCTTCTCTTGAGTAGTCAGTATCAGAAGGAACTATATCTTTATCTGTCTTAGCAGCATTAGCAGCATCTGCACTATTTGGATCTTCAACACTTTGTGTTGGTTCTTCTTCTTCATTAACATTAGAACCTACAACAACAGCAAAAGGCGAATCACCACCTTTTAACATTCCTTTAAATGCACTTGCGAAACTTGATCCTTTATATTTACGACCTTTACGTAATCTACTCATATTTACAAAATTACTACAACATCAAATTCTTTAATGACTGTATAATGTTTACTTTCTATTTCAATACCAAAACCAGCGCTTTTATCATAATATATATTATCGCCTTTATTGATATGATCGACAGCAGTTCCTGTATTAACCACAACCGCTTGCCTATATCTTATGTCTTCACGCTGCTTATCAGATAATATCAAACCACCTTCTGTTTTAACGTTTATTTCTTTTAATGGTTGTATAACTATATATTTACCTACTGCTCTCATGCTCTTACATTATTAATTACACAATCAGTTGATAATATAGTAGTAGCTACTGAAGCCGCGTTTTTCAAAGCGCTTTTAGTAACCAACAAAGGATCTATAATTCCGGCTTTTACCATATCGACCGTATTTCCTGTAACCACATCTAATCCTTTACCGTCTTCTAGCTTTATCATTGTGTCAATACCAGCGTTGTTTAGTATTAACTCATGAGGTCTTCTTATTGCTTGATACAATATTTCTTCACCTATACAAGTTGGTTTTAAACTAAAACTAGCATTTAATAAAGCTATACCACCACCTGGTACTATACCTTCTTTGATAGCGGCTTTTGTAGCGCAAATAGCATCTTCAACTCTATCACTTTTTTCTTTTAACTCAATTTCAGAATTAGCACCTACTTTAACTGTAGCAACTTTAGCTTTTAATCTAGCTAATTGAGTTTCTATTTTAATTATAGATCTAGCGTTTTTGTTATTTTTTAATTGCTTTTCTAAGAAATTAATCTTCTCACTTACTAAATCATTATCTGCTAAATCTACTTTTATGAGTGTATCGTATTTACTAGTCGTACTTTTTAAACAAAAACCTAAATGTTCTGGATGTATAATATCCATATCGTCTCCAAGATCTTCATTTATTAAAGTAGCTCCAGTCATTAAACACACGTCATCAAGTATGTCTTTTTTAGAAACACCATAAGCAGGTGCATCTATAACATTTACTTTTATATTTCCTTTAACTTTGTTCATAGCTAAAGCACTTAGTACTTCAGGATCAACATTTGCTATTATTAATAAGTTTTCATTATTTTTTATAACATGCTCCAATACTGGTTGTATTTTTCTGATATTTTCTATATGAGACTCTACAACTAATACCCTGGCATTGTTTAACTCTGCTACGCCTTTATCTTTATCTGTTATAAAGTTAGAATTAGTTAAACCTTTTTGATATTGTAACCCGTCTATTAATTCTACTGAAGTTTCAGGATTGTCTGTTATTTCCATTGTTACAACACCTGTCTCGTCTACAAGTTTGAAAGCTTTTGCTATTATGCTTCCTAATTCTTTATCGTTATTAGCGGATATAGTTGCCACTTGAAGTATTTTACTACCAGAAACTTTTTTCTTTTTTTTGCTAATATATTCAATAACCTTGTTGACAGCTGAATTAATACCTTTTTTTATATTTCTAACATCATCTAATAATGAATGTTCATTAGCTTGAGTTAATATTGCATGAGCTAATATAGTTGCTGTTGTGGTTCCATCTCCAGCTTCTTTAACTGTTCTTTGAGCTGCTTCTTTTATTAATGTAGCTCCAATATTTTCAACTGGATCTCTTAATATTATGCTATTAGCAACTGTTACTCCGTCTTTTGTTATTTGTGGCTTTCCATTACCGTCTTCTATTATAACGCACTTGCCGCTTGCACCTAACGTTGAACCTACTGCATTAGTAAGTTTTTCAACGCCAGTTAAAACCTGGCTTCTAGCTGTGTCGCCAAAAGCCAAGTCTTTTACTAACTTTATTTCTTCCATTTTTATTTAATTAAATTTAATTTGTTTTGAATACTACTTAAAGGTTTTAACTACTTTAGGTCCTTTGGTAAACTCTAGCTTTTGCTTGTAATGATCTATGGAAGCATCTATTGCTTGTTCTGCTCCAGCTATAGTTTCTCTTCTGGTTACATCGATCCAGTTATCTGTATCTAGTTCTTTGTATTCGGTTTGTAAAAATCCATTAGGTAACTGAACTATTCTCCAGTTTTTCTTTTGTGAGATGTGTTCCCATAACTTAATGGTGTGTTCTGTTGGTTGTGGTGTACTATTCCACGTATTGGTACGGGTATATAAAAATGTCATTTGGTTAATTTGCTTTTGCCACGTTTTTTAACGAAGCGGTTTCTACTGTTCCATCTTTTACTTCTTGAGGTACCCAAGAAAATAATCTTGTATCTGCAACATCGTGCAGCAAAATAGTTTTATCGGTTACTTTCCAGTCATAAAAGTACTCATAGCCAAATAAGGCTACGTCTGGTTGCATAAATTCTATAATAGCATTGTTAAACAACTTACCGCCATTAGCCCACGTAACATCATCATATGTATTTAAACAATCATATATAACTCTGCTTCTTGGTGTAGCGCCGTATATTGCACAATCTATTAAAGTGTTATGGTTTTGTGTTCTTTTCATGCCGGCAAAGAAACAGTGATTATCTGTTAAATGCTCATACACATGATCAAACGATTTTATTGGCTTGCAGTCCACATCTAAGTATATGCCGCCAAATTTTTCTAATAATAATAGTCTTATTCTATCGCATATAAATGCAGCTGGTATTTCGTTTTCTGGTTTAATATATGACTGTAAATATATATCATCTTTAAACTCTTCAAAAACCTCATTACCCCACAATCTATAAGCGTAGTCTTTATTCATTTGCTGCATCTCTCTACAAAATTGAGCGCAGTGTTCTGGTATAGGATTATCACCTATCCATAACTGGTGTATTACCTTTGGTATCATTTAATTTAATTTAATTTTTAATTATCCTCCCCAGTTTGCTCCTTTACCTGACCCTGATCCTGAGCTTGAGCTCATATTAAATGATGGATCTTTTCCTAAGTCTATTTCTGGTTCTTTATCTTCATTGTTAGAAGTCCACTCACCATCTGCAAGGCTTATGTTAACGTGTCCGTATTTCTTTTCAAGAATTTTAGTTAAATTTTCTTGTTCAATAGTTACTTTTTTTAACTCTTGTTTTAATTCGTCTTTATGTAAAGACATTTGAGCTAGACTTATAGATATATTGCTTATTCTGCTTTGTATCTCTTTTATTTTTTCTAACTCTACTTTTTCTATATAATTTGATTTATGTGCCATTTGTTTTATTTTAGTTATTATCTTATATATATAATCACGTATCATAGTATATTATTTACTTTAGTTTAACACTTTTAAACCTAGCAGTATCTTCTTTACTTCCTTCAAAATATTTATTTGTTATTAAAGAATACTTAGGAAGTTTGTAGTTATCACCAAACTCTGACCAATTATTAATTGTTTCTTTATTATGAAAAGTTATATCCATTATAAACCAATTACCTAACTCGTTTTCAGGACGATGTATTCCGTTAACGTAACTTAATATTTCTTTAGGTTGCAATTTACAACATTTACATCTTTCTATATTATTAACATATATACCTACATCAATATCAGATTTAACAGTGAAGTCTCCACTAACTCTACTACCATATACGCATATGTCTATATACTCTTTATCACCTAGTACTTTTAGTATACTATTGAGTAGTTTTGTTTTATCTTCGCTACTCCAGTTTTGTATTAAATCCATTAACTTATTCCAACTATAATGCCACCAACAATTTGAAATGTAACTGTATTAGAGTTATTTTGATTTCTTACACTCACATTGGTAGTCACGCCAGTCCCACTACCAGTTTTATAGCCTACTGCTTTTACAGTACCACCAACATCTAGTTTCTCGCTTGGGGTAACGGATCCAACACCAACATTGCCATTAAATATAGTTAGTGCATCTTTATTTGTGTTGTAACCGTAAGTAGTTCCAAACGTTAATTTAGCAGTGTTAGCAGTATAATCACTCATAGTTAAATAACCATAATTTGCTACATTGCTTGCAGCAGACATTCTCATTGTAGACGTGCTTCCTGAAGTGTCTCTAATGTGAAGCTTACTAGCAGGAGTAGTAGTTCCTATACCTACGTTATAAGCAGAACTAAACTTACCCATTGTAAGCATATTAGTTGTAGCGCCAACTGATGTAACTACGTCAAAATATGCAACTTCTCTATCACCGTCTTTTCTTCCAGCTTTTATTAATAATCCTCTATCGTTTGAACTATTAATAAGTATTGAAGTACCAGTGTTATCAGCATCAGCTGTAGTGCTTTGGAACCTAGCTGCTAAGTTAAAAGTACCAGATGTACCTCCAGTGGCAACATGAAGTTTAGGTGTACCTAATGTTAAGTCGCCATCACTAGGGCTAGTTGTTCCTATACCAACACTACCAGCATTTGGTTGCACAACCATTGTAGTATCGTTATAAGCATCGCCTATCCAATAATAACTTAATGTATCTACACTACCAAGAGCTCCAAAACCTCCTCTATTTGTTCCACTATAACCTGTAAACAAATAACCAGTGGCCCATCCACCGTTACTTCCACCTATAGCTACACTTCCAATCCCACCTCCTTTAATTGTTACAGGTCTAGCACCAGCGGCAACTATAGTAGAAGCAGAGCCAGTACCGCTATTGACCGTTATTGCATCTAAAAAATTTATAGCCATTTAATTTAATTTTGTTTTATATTATCCCATTTTTTGAATCAAGGCTGTTAAGCTTTGAGCCGTGCTTGTTGTAGCTACTACTGCATTAACACTTGTTCTATCTATAGAAGCAAATACTGTTTCTTTAGATGAAGTATCATATAAATCACAAGTAACATTGAATGTGTTTAGATTATGAGTGAATGTATGGGTAGTAGCATTTGAACTAGTTAATACTTTTTGTCTAGCTGCTACTTGAGCTCCAACATTACTAGAAAAATCAGCCCCAGAATAAATACCTTGACTTGCAACTCCCGTTATTTGACCAGTTGCATTAATTGTAATTCTTGGCACTACAGAAGCACTACCATATGTACCTGCAGTTACAGTTGTTGGTTTAAGAGTGACTGCACCAGCTTGTGATACTTGAAAATTGGTTTGTGAAAAACTTGCTATACCAGGAACAGTTGTTGTAGCTAGTCCGATGTTATTCTGCACAGTAACCCAGTCTGTTAAAGCTGTTGGAGAATCTGAGTCTGCTATAAGTAGATCACCCACTTCAACGACCTCTGTAAAGAAGTTACCAGCAGCTGTTACCACATATACCCAACCTTGTTTAATATTTGATGATGGATTTGAATCAAGATCTGGTGTATTATTAGCAGCATCATAACCGCCTTGAAATATTAAAGCACCTGAGCCAGCAGACGACGCATCAACATAAGCTTTAGTAGCTGCATCTGCACCATTAAGAGGAGTTCCTAAAGAAAGAATCCTTTGACCTCCCATGTTTATTGTTGTAGTAGCTTGACCCCAATTACTTATAGGTAGCGTACTCATTTTTTGTTTTGCAACTACAAGCTGTTCTGAGGTATCTCCTAGAGTTCTAAGCATAAAACCAGCTCCAGTACTTGAACTAGTTGTAGCTGCATTTACAACGTTATTAGCTGAAGCTAAGTAATTAACAAGAACTTTTATTTCACCTGAGTTAGGCGAAGATAATGTTAATCCACCTGCGGTGGTTGGAGATGTAAAGTTTACAATATCAGTTGTACCATCACTACCTGTAAGGGTTATTTTTGCTTGATTATTTGTGAGGGTGGGTCCAGCTGGTAATGTATAAGTAGCTCCACTTGCTGCTGGGTCTACCCAAGCAGTTCCGTTATAATACTTAAATGCTTTTGCAGATCCTGAATCGAACCATATCTTACCTTCTGCTGCTGATGGTGCAGTGCTATCTACTTGCAGCTTAGCATCAAGTAATTGATTAGCGTTTAAGTCTAAGTTATCTAAAAAATTTATTGCCATTGTTTTTAGTTTAAATACGCTTTACCTGAAAAGGCTGCGCTGAATGTTATTGTTAATGAGTTTGAATTTATGTATGTTACGTTTCCATATTTGATAACGTTAGAGTCACTTACTACTTCTACAGAGCAAAATTTATCTAAGTTATGTGTTATAGTCCAAGTAGTAGACGGTATGCTTTGAGTAAATATAAAATTAGCATCAGTCGGTATGTTTACTACATTAAAATCTACTTGATTAGGTATTGTTTGAGAAACATCTATAAAGTTTCCTTTTCCTTTTAATTTTATATTGTTAACAACGCCATCACTATCTGTTAACTTTAGATCTACTTCACCACCTTGAGTTCCAGAGTTTGCATCTGTAGCTGTTAAAGTATAAGTGGTGTTTACTAAAGTTTTTAAATCTGTTAAGCTTACTTGCTTTGTTCTTTTTGAATCTCCCATATCGGAGATGATCATGCGATCATCCCCGGTTGGGTTAGTTTTTACTGGATAAGAGTAAATAACAGCCATTGTTATTTCTTCTTACCTTTCATATGCTTACTCATGCTTGATCCTCCGGTAGATCCGTGTGGTCTTCCGTTACCTCTTGCGTAATTAGACATGTTTCTACCTGAAGCTTGGTTTCCGTAAGGTATTGTTTTACCATACATAGACGTTCCGCCTTTCATTCCGCTTCTTGATAATGGATTTGTTTTAGAATCTTTGTTATGTCTAGCGTTTTCAAGATAGTGTAATCTAGCATCGGCTGTTAGATCCTGGTTGTATGCTTCTTTCATGTCATACTTAGTACCCTTACCTTCATACTTACCAGGAGCTTTGTTGTACATAGCCATACCGTCTTTGTCCATAGCGTCTTTTTCTCTATCAACTATTGGCATATCTTCAGTATCGGCATCTTTCACACCTTTTTCAGACATTGACATACCTTTTTTGTACATAGCCATTCCTTCTTTAGCTCCAGCTGCTGCACCAGCAACTACTGCTCCAGCTTTCTTAGCAGTTTTCTTAGCTTTAGCTCCAGCTTTTTTAGCTGCATCTTTAACTTTTTTACCTGCTCCTTTAACTTTTGCTTTAGCTTCACCAGCTTTAGCTTTAGCTTTAGCCCCTAATTTCTTAGCTGCGCCTTTAATTGTTTTTCCTTCAGCTACTTTTTTCTTTAACTCTCCTGCTTTAGCTCTTTTTTTAGAAGCTTTCTCTCTCTTCATGTCGCCTTTAGCGGATTTTACATCAGCTTTAGCTCTTAGCTTTGCTGCTTTTCCTGTTTTACCTTTAGATTCTGCTTTTTCAGCTCTTCTATTTTTTCTATCTGCACGCTTATCTTTTCGTGCTGCTTTTTTATCAAGCTTTACAGCTTTCTTTTCTTTAGCTTCTGCTCGTCCCTTCTTTGAAACTCGCTTAGCTACCTTTTTCGCACCTGCAGCTGCTGCTGCGGCCGTTGCTATTGCTACTGGCATATTTTTTTATTTTATGTAGTTTGTTTTTTAATCCTATTTTTTGCATGCATCTCTACATATAGGGTATAGTATAGTTATTTACAGGTAATTTAACATATTTACATGTATAGATGGTGACAAATGCCCCTTATTAGTAGCTTTAAGAGGCTAATGTCACCCTGTTTTATTTTTATATTAGAAATAGTGGGCTAGGGTATTGCGCCCCCACAATATAATTTTGTGTAAATTAAAAAATGAAATATATTACACCGGGTCCCGTATGTTATTTACAATTTAATTGTATATATATTGATTTAATCGATACGATGTTGTGTTTCACTTACTACTATTATTTATACAAACTAAATACGACCGACATTGGATAATCTAATGTAAATAAATTAATAACTAAACTAAATAAAACAAATATGAAATCTTTAATTCTTCCAATAACATTTATAATAACAGTAATAACTCTAATAACTTATAATATAATTAATACAGGTATAATTAACTACATTTCTTTTAATGGAATGTAAAACACAATGAGTTCATGTGTTACACTTCTTAACTAAAAATAATAACTTAACAAACATACACTCTTTACAAACTAAAAACGAACTAAACTGGATAACTAAATATAAATAAATAAATAAAATAAAATAAATATGAAAACTAATAAACTAACAACAAAAAGATTTGTAATCAGAAAGTCTTTACTCGGTACAAATACTGTAATCACTTTCACTAACAATAAAGATATAACTTTTACTTATGATCATGATGAGATTTACTCAACATTTCAACAAAAGTTTGAAGAAATGCAATGTTTCCAAAACTACAAAAGTTATACAAATTCTAATACTGTTCCAAAATTCTGT
>Ga0209535_1001632_pt1 | contig 15135 bp, 27 predicted proteins | sample LinPmetageLP28_FD_184041 | JGI IMG/M metagenome (GOLD analysis project Ga0209535, IMG submission 184041) | Marine viral communities from the Pacific Ocean - LP-28 (SPAdes) (version 2) | ecosystem: Environmental > Aquatic > Marine > Oceanic | place: Pacific Ocean | collected 2009-08-22 | reverse complement strand
CTTCTGTAATTTTAAAAGATACATAAGCCTCTTCATCATGATGACTCATCATACAAACTTTTATTTCATCATCTAAATCAAAACGACCTTGTTCTAATATTTTTTTTAATAATTTTCTTGGTGTCATGCAACCTCTTCCACAATTATAAACTTATAATGTAAATGACCTATGTTTCTTCCTTTAAAAATTAAGTCTAAACCCTTTTTACACTCTTTTGCTTTCTCTAAATTATCAAACGTAAAAGGCTTATCACCTAAATCATTACACTCAATTACAGATTCACTAAAATAAGTATAAGGTGATTTTACTGTTAAACCTTCTGTGTCTGATGTAAATTTTTCTAGTATGTAGTATGTGCTCATTAGTTCTCCTTTATATATAGTTTAGATCGAAGCGATCTAACTTCTTCGATTAGTTTTTGATTATATTTATGTAGTTTCTCGTTCCTAAACTCTAGAATTTCTATTCGTTTAGTAAGATCTGCAGGACCCCGGTCATCGATCGGAGTCCCTTTCTTTTTTAATAACTCTAACTTCTCTGTTAGTTTATGATATTCAATTATGTCTGCTTCACTCATCATATTTGGTATTTCATCAACTCATTAAATTTTTTGAGTTCATGCTCCGATATATCTTGCAGACCTTTGGTTCGGTTATAAATTTCACGGGCTTGTAATAGCTTATTACTATTTTCTTTTTCATAAGCTACGGCCTTGTTTCGACTTATAACCTCCAAATGCTCGTCTCTAAGTTCCGTCACGATGCTTTTTTTGCTTCATCAGTTAACATTAAAGGCTTTCGTGTAAAGTCAAAAGCATCATCTGTATTGATTAAGATTTCTATTTTACTAGAAGAATCTTCAGACTCTAACATTTCTCCTGCTACCTTGTACTTCATTGCTTCCTCATAACTTGCTGCTTCTTTCATTACATGAACACCATCATTACTATGTGCAAATGGTATTCTTTTTACTACTGTATATTTCATACTTTCTCCTGTATTGGTTTATTTAAGTTTGCCATTTAAACGTTTGGCTTCTTTGTTTACTAGAATAGTCACTACCTGCGCTCTCGATACTTCGGGATCATCAGGTACTAACACTTTTCTAATTTTGTCAATCTTCGCATACGTTTCTTTTTTTATAGAAATGTTTTTGTATTTGCTAAAATCAGTCATTTGTTATATCCTTTCATTTTTAATATAAGGATATCCTACAAAATATTCTTCTTTGTGTCAAGGATAATGTAATGGTAAAAGTTTTTATAGTTATGTTGATGTGTAGCACCACACCCGGTAATGAGTGCAAAGTTATACCTACACCTATAGAAGAATTTCCAGACATATTTGAATGTACAAGATATGGCTATGTTTATTCTAATGATATTATGAAAACATTAAGCAGAGAATTTGTTAATACTTATGGAGCCCATACTAGGTTTACTTGCGAAGAAAAAACAATTAGTTAACCCTGGCCCTTATATCTTCGCATTTTTTTTTGCCTTTTTTCAGACTTATTTAAAGATTTTTTATGTTGACGAGGTCCTCTTTTTTTAGGTTTATCTCTTGTCTCAAATGATTTAAACTTTCTAGCCATTATTTAACGTAGTTTTCTTTTATCCATTTTTTATCTAAATCATCTAATTTAAGATATCTAATTCTACCATTGATATGTTGTTTAGTATCATGACCACAGTTAGTACATCTATAAAATTCTGAAACGATTGCAACTAAAATTGTTTCTTCTTCACATTCTTCACAGACTCCATGCACGGTATCTATTTTTTGAAAATACTTTATTGCTTTCTTATCTATTATACTCATACTAGGTCTATTGCTTTTCCTGTAATTGGTTTGTATTTAGTTTTCTTTTCTTCTCTATATGCTCTCATATACTGAGCCCTTGGATGATAAGGTACGTAGCTTGCGTGGATCCACCCTGAGTTAGGTTCGCCGGGTGTGTAGTATTCGAGGATCAGCTGATCTGTTTCACAGTTCATCTTTACCCAATCAGCAACTTCAGCGTTGTCCACTCCTATACATTCGAAATCAACCGCCTCAGCTTTTGAGTGCTGGCTGGTCAAACTTGATCCTATAGCAGCACACAATTCTGGAGAACGATATCCGCTAGTGACTTTTACTCTACCAAAATGGTCACGCACTGGCTGTAAAATATTTTCACATAATGCTTTTAATTTTTCTATTTGATCAGCATTAGGATTATTATCTATACCTTTACGTATAGCGGTGTCCGATTTAATAAGTTCCTGAAGGGAAAAATTACGACTAAGATTCATTAGTTTAATATTAACTTCTTTATTGACAAAGATCCATCAATATTTTCCTCAAGTTCTGCCATAGATTTTATGCATTGATATCTAACATGTCCTTCAGATTTTAACTGACGTTTAGCGGTGCGTTTGCCTTTTAAACAATCTGACATTGTCGGCTGGATACGTGCTTCCTTAATCTCTCCGTGTACAATCATAAGTAAGGCTACAATCAACTCTGTCATTAGTAGGCCTTTCCATTTTCTCGTACCTTATCTTTTAATTCTTCTATATCAGCTAATGCTTTTTCTAATTGTGAATTAAGAAATTCTATATTAACTTTGTTTGTCATGTTCATCTCTTGAGTCTTTTCCATTTTCTCAACAGACTTATAAAGATCTTCTAATAAAAAATGTTGTTCTTGGTCCACAGGAACCTGTTCAGATTTTTTAAGTAAATCATTTTCAAACAATTCACGTGATGTCTCCAGCGATACTAATCTTGAAGTTAACTCTGTGTATGCAAACACACCAGCTACAACACCGGCGATGATCATTAACATATTCTTGACTGGCATGCTTACAGATGTATTTTCACTAATCTTCATTTTTAGGTCCTATAAATTTATCATTCATTAAAGTAATCTCAGGGTTTTCTTTTTTGTAATCATCTTTTAATTCATCCCATTTACTTTTACCATCTTCTGGTCTGTTATCTAATTTAACTGGAGTTACACCAGTACATTTTGATACCAATAATCTAAAACTATCATTTTGTGCAAGACTCGGATTGCTGTTAACTCTACCACACATCTTCATTAACTCTAGCTGTTGTTTGAGTTCCATGTTCTCTTGCTGCACTTGTCTAAATTCTTTTGTACAAGCTGAACCTAGTTGATGTCTCCATCTTATCGTTGCTCTGTAATTCTCATCATCATTATTATAATTGTTGGTACCGTAATAATGATTGTATCTACCATTTCTATCTTCTTTTTCTATAGATGCCTCTACACTACCAGTGCTACAAGTATTAGTTCCGTTGTTAAGGTATTCGTTTTTAGGATATGCTGGTTTTGCAAACATAGTTAGACCTATAAATAATAAAATTAAGATTGCTGTAAATCTGTAATCCATCCTGAGAATCTCCATACATTACCTATTTAAATCTTTTATATCGTAGCTATGTTCCCGTACCTGATCGGCGAGCTGTCGATAAAGATTCTCTGCCATCTGCCACGTAGATTCCGCAGAAGTTAATCTTGTGTTTTGATCTGTAAGTTTTTCTTGTGCTGTAGTTAAATCTCTTTGAAGATTTATTATTTGAGTTTGATTAGAATTAATTGTGTCTGTTAGATTAACAATATACTTAACGCCCGTAAATGTTCCAAAAAGTACAGACGCTATTACGGGCACTAATACAAAATTTTTTTTGAACAGTTCTGCTATATTCATTAGGCATTTATCTCCAGAATATTAATTTTTTAAACCAGTCTTTGACTGCTTCTATCCAATTGTGGTCCAAAGTTGTTACTTCCCAAACACAATCGCAAAATCTACATTGTGCAATTCCTCTATGTCTGTGTCCACAGTCCATACATATTCCATTACTAATCATTTTTTTTCTCCTCAATTTCGTAAAAGAAATTATCAGTGTCTTCTGTTTTCCAATGACCTGTATCTTCTACATTCCACTCATTGGTTTGAACCTTCCAGTCAGGTATATTATCCTTAACTGTAAATGAAGGTAAATCCCAAATACATCTATTATTAGGTTGTGCTGCATAATTTCCATCATCTAAAGCTATGATGTGTGCACACTTATGTTCGTGTGGTATTTCCGAATGATCGGTATCTAGTATATTACTCTCTGGATGAGCCCAGTCAATAGTAAAAAGATATGTACCATGATGCCATTTTTTATCTTTACCGATATATTTGCCTGAAGATGCTGTTAAGATAGACCAACAATTAACACTAGGATAATAACTAAAAGAATTCCAAAGTTCCAGTTCATCAAGTCTCTTGGATGGAACAGACTTGGGTTCATAACCACGTTGAATAAAAGCCGTAATTGGGAGACGATAAAAGATCGCACCGTTTTCCATAAGGGCATGCCATAAAATCGCACGGCCTCCCACAGACGAGATCCCAAAGATAAGACAATCTTCAACTTCTCCATGATGTTTTTTACAATCATATAAATACTCTCTTTTAATTTGTGCATAAATTGGGGGTATGTTTGCATTTAAATAAGCCATAATCAACCATTTATTTCTCCCCAGTTATTTGCTAATTCACAATCTACTTTGTTGGGGACTTCTAAAGTAACTGCATTCTGCATGATCTCAACAATTTTATCTGCTTGTTCTTGGTCCTTCACAGAAATACAAAGTTCATCATGAATTTGTACATGGGCCACTATACCATTTTTATATAAATCTAACATAGCTTTCTTTGTCATATCAGCCGCACTACCTTGAATTAATTTATTTAAAGATTTGTAGGTGAATGCTCTTCTAATCCCTGGTCCGTGTTCCTGTAATGCATCTTCATGAGGCAATGCCTTATGCATCCCGAATTGATTAGGTTCCCATAAATGAAACCTGCACAATCGTCCCAAGAGAGTTCGAATTTGACCACGCTCTTGGGCACGATTGGAAGCACTATTCATTAACTGCTTAACGAAGGGAACTTTAGCGTGGTATTGATCGAACAATTCTGCTGCTTTGTCTTTTGATACACCTAATTCGGCTTGGAGTTTTGCTTTACCCATACCGTAAAATAATCCAAGGTTAATTACCTTGGCTTGTGATCTTGGAATTTTTGCCATGTCAGCTACAACTTGGTGAAAGTCTGTTGAGGTATCATTTTCATAATTATCTATAACGTCATTAACAGACGGAAATTTGTGTAAAGCTGCATAATGTACTACCAACCTAGGTTCTTGCTGTGAATAGTCAAAACTACCCCATCTATGGCCCTTCTCGGGTATAAATATAGACCTAATCATAGGTCCAAGATCTTTATTTCTAGCGGGAAGCTGTTGTAAATTAGGATTAGAATAAGAGAATCTTCCGGTTACAGTCCCACCTTGATCTGATCTAATTTGATTTATGTCCGCATGGATACGACCTTTGTGTTCATGTTTAATTATGGTATCTATAAACGTAGTATGGGCTTTATTAGTTTCTCTAGCTTTAGCAATCATTCTAACTACAGGATGTTCATGATTCGAAATAAAATTTTTAGTAAAAGAAGGTGCCTGTGATTTTGCAGTTCTTTCATAAGTTAAACCAAGTTTATCAAAAACTTTGGCAACACTTCGTGCAGCCATTAATTGAACATCTACTCCTGTTTCTTTTTTTATTTGGTGGAGTAATGTTTCTTCTTGTAATGTTAATTGTTGCTTCAATTTATGAGCTCTTTCAGCGTCTACTCTTACCCCAAGAAATCTCATATCTACCAAGCAAGGAAAAAGATCTGTCTCGAGTTCAAAAATAGACTCAACATCTTGGTGTAATAATTCTTTTTTAAATATCTGCCAAAGTTCTAAAGTAAGTTCTGCATCTTTTTCTGCGTAAGATCCCACATACATTGCTGGCAGTTGCCACATATCTGCTTTAGGATCTAATCCTCTAGACTTTGCTTCTTCATTTAATGCAGATTCATTTTTACCATGACCTAAATAATCCCAAGACAAACTATTTAAATCAAATCTAAATCTATTTTCATCAATCAATGATGCTGCAATCATTGTATCTACTATCTGTCCATTAATTTTAAGACCCATAGACTTAATCCAAGAGACATCATACATAGCGTTGTGAAATATTTTTATAGCATCACTATCTAATACATCTTGAAACCAATTTAAAGTTCTCTTACGATCCATGTTTGGCCCTGATCCGTGAGCAATTGGAAAATAAAATTTTCTTCCTGGTACAGCAACAGCAATACCTACTACTTCACCGTTACCAATGATAGCACCACTACCTTTAGATTTTAAATCAGGATCTCTTGTCTCTAAGTCGATTGCGATCTCGTCGTATTTTCTTAGATCCGGATATTCTTCTGGTTCATTCCATTCAGTCTGTGCTTCAAATAAAGGTACCTTCATTTTTTTATCTCGTATACGTATTTGTTTTCTATTATTTTAGTCATCCTATCTTTGTTACTAAATGCATATAAAGCTGCGTTGTAATCATGAGGAAATATTTCCCATGCAAGGTCTTTTTCTAGTCCAAGGTAAATTTCTAAATTAAATTTATTTTTAGCAAACTTAATTGTTCTGCGTACAGTAGACATTTTTGGCATTATTTTTTCTTTTTCATGTCGTTCATTTTTAACATCTCTAGCTGACAGTAATGTACAATCTTTTTAAGATCTTCTACTCCCCCTTTTCGCTGATAACGACAAACGTACTTCACAACGTTGCCCTGAAAAAATGAGAGATCATTTTTAGAAATAAACTCGTAAGGTTGAATGGGAAATTTTGTGTAGTGATTCCCGCCTACCTGGGTGTACTGAGGAAATGCTTCCTCAAATATATCTTTGTGTGTCATAGTGGATATCCCTTTCGTTCTATTTTGGCTCTCATTAAATATAAGTTTCTTTTTGCTCTCGTGCAACCTACATACCATACTCTGTGCTCTTCGTCACGCTTTATTATACTTTTGGTCGTAGCTTCTCTTATCTTTTTAGCATTGTCCAATACTAAAATTACATTCTTACATTCACCCCCTTTTGCAGCATGAATTGTAGATACTTTAATTCGTGCTTCATCACTTAATCTTTCTTTATTTGACAACATTAATCTTATATAAATTTTGTCTTCAGCAGGTGCATTATCAAAACATTCAAACCATTTTAAATTATAATTCATTCTATCTTTTATAAGTTCTCTGTTTCCTAAATACTCTATTATATCTGCTTTGGCTGTATCAGTTATTGTTTCACCATTTAACCACTTATTGTGACTAACAATTGCTTTGTAAAGTTTAGTGTTGTAACTTTTTTGATGTCTGTTTTCATAGTACAAACCTTTTACTTTTAAAAGATCACATACTTCTTTTGCTCTGGATAAAGTTCTAGTTAGTATTAACCAGTTGTCCTGGTGAAGATCTACATTTTCTAAGCTATTGATTTTACTACACAATCCTTCTTCATCTCTTGGTAAATAATTTTTAGTTGCTCTGAGTCCTGCAATTCTTGCAGTAATAATTTCGGATACATCTTGTACTGCTTTTGGAATTCTTCTTGATCTTGATAATACTTTTTCTGTAGCAGGTTCTTGAATGAACCTATCTACATCTGCCCCAGCCCAACCATAAATTGCTTGATCGTCATCCCCAGCTAAATAAATATTTTTTGATTTAGATTTTAGTATGTCATAAAATTTCCATTGTATAGGCGATAGATCCTGAGCTTCATCAATAAACACTACATCAAAGTTTGGGATTTTATCTGGTTGTTGTACGATGTCATGAATCATATCTGTAAAGTCCACTAAGTTATTTATTTCTGGATGTTTGTAGTGATTGTAATTTGCTTCAATATGTTTTAACAAGTCAGGTTTTACATTTGTTGAATGCTCTCCTGTGCAATACTCATCCCATACTGGAATATCTTTTTCTTTTGCTTTTAAAATAATTTGAAAGTATTCGTTATCACAAGTTAAGTAAGGTGAGGCATCCGCATCTTTTTTAGCATTGACTCTTATACTTAATTGTTTTCCAAGATCATTGTAGTGGTAGTCTTGCATAACATTTTCTTCTCTAAGTCCTAGACTATGAAAAGCTAAAGAGTGTAATGTTTGAAAGTATCTAAGTTGTTTTTTTTTATACTCAGGATTTTTTTTAAGCATTCTATCTCTTGCTTCGTGCGCAGCTTTACGAGTAAATGCAAAGTAACCTATTTTACTTACTGGCGTACCTACTCTTATGTAAGCCATGGCTCTTCGAATTAATTTTTCTGTTTTCCCTGTACCGGGAGGGCCATATATCTTTGTAACCTTTGTCATTAAAGAATGTCTTTTTTACTTTTCATTGGTAAAATTTCTATTTCGTTTTCTTCTTTGTCAAAGAATTTCATAGAAACTTTTATACATCTTACAGGATTATTAGATTTTTTTTCTGTTGCTTTTTTAGGATATCTTTTAGGATGTCTGAGTTCAGCGTCAAAAAAATCCATCAACATTTGTCCTGTTCTATCTATCTTAGCTTTCCATTCTTTGTTTTTTAAAAAATTATAAAACGGATCAAATACAAAATAAGCAAAGCCATCCGTATCAATTAATGTACTACCACTTCTAAATGCAGCGTCACTTACTGCAGGAACTCCATGAATGTAGTCTTCTAAATGTTTATGCAATACTTCTTTTGGTGAGGTACCTGGTGGAGCTTTTTCTGTTTTCATTCCTTGCCATAAAACATCTAAAACAGTTTGCATATCATCACCCTTGATTCGTGGTGGTGGAATAGGTGTATGTGCTCCAATTAAACGTCTAAGTTTTTCTTGGTCCATGATGTAATTAATGTCTCTCGCAATTATTTGTTGTGTAGTTTCACCTTCTACTTTGTCATTGTAGTGAACAGTAAATCTAAATTCTGGATCTGGTGAGTAGTCTATTTTAATTAATGCAGATAGTGTTGGAAACTTTTTAACTTTATCAGAAGCTACACCAAACTTTCTTTTAAGACATTCTGATTTAACACACATACTATTAATAGGTTCTTCTGAACAAGTATGTCCTGCAGTATCTTTCTTGTAAGCTTTAATTTTTTGTTTTACTTTTTCATCACCCCAAATATTATCGTAGACTATATAGTTTCTTGCACCTTCTAAAAGTTTTTCTTCCCAATTGTCCGGGTATTTCTTTTTAGCAAACACCATGTAGTTATAAATAAATCTATCTCTGTAATCATCTAGTTTAGATTTTGATAATCTTTGTAGACATACAGGACCATCTATAAATTCATCTGCACCACCTGTAAGTTCGAGTCTTATTAATTCATCAGCAAATTCTTCTAGATCCTCTTTAGTTTTTGTGTTAGCTTCGACGACTTTTATAAATTGTTCAAAGTTAAATTCACTACCATCTAAATTTAAACCCACTCTTTCATTACGATTGTAATAAGGTAAATTAATAAAGTTACCATTGATTGGTTTTTGATCGGAGCCTACACCTAACTGTGTTTGTTTTGGAAATATTTCTGTTGATGCTTTTAAATCAAATGTAAATAGTAATTTGTCTAAAAAGTTTCTTACAAAACTTGCTTTGACTGGTTCTTTAAAGAATACATAAATATGTAGTCCACCACTTTTAGATTTGACAGGTACTACAGGAATATTTTTTTTATCAATAATTTCTAAATACTTTCTTAAATCAAAGTTGTCATACTCATCTGAGTCGATATCAATTGCTCCAAACTTTGCAAGTCCTTCATCATTACATGGTTGGATACCAATAGATTTTTTACCTGTAAGATGATCTAAATAATCTGACTCTGATAATTCTTTTGCTGCCCAACCATATTTTAATTTTAATTTACCTGTAGAGGGATCTTTGTAAGCAGAGTTTATGTCTGCATAACCATAGTCTCTTTTAAGACCTGTAAATATTTCTATAAATTTGTTTTCCATCTTTCCTCTTTAGTAGGGGTGACTCTACTCTCGCTTCGTCACCCCTGTTGCAACCATTCCCGGAGGGGAATTTTACATAATGTGAGCTGCTCCATCCGTAGACTTAGCAGTATCTTCCTCACCATGTTTAACTTGAATATCTCCTTTAGAAATACTTTCAGAAAAACTCTTGGCTTGTTGATAGGTGTTAGCGTCTTGGATTGGACCTGTCTTGCTCACTTCCCAACCAAACCACGTACCTTTGTCGTTAGACTGTTGTACGGTTTTAAGCTGATAAAGATGGCTAAAAGATGCGGGTGTGAACATACCATTCTTACCTTGCATCTTTATACTTTGCATCATGCTATTCCATTTTCTACTAATTTTTAATTGAGTAGATTTCATAGCAATCAACGCAGTGGTTGGTGAAGCACTGTTGACTACAACAAAATGTTGAGCAGTCTTCTCGATATAATTACCGTTTGGAAGTCTATCTTTAAAGTCTGCACCTCTAGTTGTTTTAGTCATGATGTCACTTGATGAAGGATAGATATTAACTGGCGCACCAGATCCATCTTTTCCTCTATCTTTCCACTCGACATACTCGAGTTTGTAGTAACATGGAATCACTGGGACTCCTTGCTCACCATTGAAGAGTTCACCCGTTACTGAATTATAAATCATTCCAGGTTCTGCACCTTCAACATACTTGCCGTCTCTCTTGTTTACTTCTGGAGATAACTGTCCAAGTATTTTAAGAAACGGTAATGCAAGATCATCTTGTCCTACCGCTCCAGTCTGCACATTTGCATCCGCTTCAAACACAACGTTTGTAGACAATGCACCATTTTTCTTTACTGTTGGTTCTTTGTTCATGTTTCTATTTCCTTGTTATTTTGGTTCGGCTTCCTGCGAACACGTTAAATAGATCCGTGGGCATATCATCACCCTTTTCGATACGCTCACGAACCAATGCTTTAAGTGTCATAGGCTCAACCTTTAACTTCTGGGTGGGTTGATATCCATGACCTTGTGCAAGGACAGCATAATCTGCAGCCTTGTTATCCTCGTTACGACCAAAGGAAACGGTAATCTCATTTTTAATAAGATCCCCTAAGCCATTATTACGAAGCCAGTTAAATGCTTCTTCCTGTTTTGCTTTAGGAATTGAAGCACCATAGACAGGTTTGACTTCTACGCCAGCCCCATCTGATAAACTAAATTTTGATATATTCATTTCTGTCATCATCGTAGGTATAACCTCACCCGATAAAACGTCCATATCATTTTTTATTTTTTTTAATTCTTCTTCTTTTGCAGCGAACTTATCCTCCATAGTCCTTAACTTAATGACTTGTTGTGATAGTTCTTTCATGTCATTCGTGTTTGCTAACGAATCGACTTTGTCCTCTTCTAAGTTTATACTCATGTCTTTTTACCTTTCGTAGTAGTTAATGATTCTGTTAATATAATGTCATAATATCCTATGTCAAGTTTATTCTTCAATCTTTCCTTGTTCATATAAATTTATTTCTATTGGGTAATAAGTTTTTTCTTGTCTATCCCATTTTAGTAAATTAAATTTTCCCCCAGTTTTATCTGCCACAATTGAACAAGCTACACCTATGATTGCAGGGTCACCTGTAAGTAGTAGATAGTCCTCGGGGGTATATTTATCTAACAGTTTTCTTAATTTAAAAATTAAGGGCCCTGGAGATAATATAATCTGTGAATGTTCTGGTAATAAAGTTTTTAATGTGCCAAACTTTTGAGCTCCCATAATATTAAATTTAGGGGCTCCTGCTTTAGTTCCTGGTAATTCTTGTATTATATAAACTGTGTTCATAACTTTCCTATTGACACCTCTTATAGAGTTGTGTTAGGACTGTCAATAGAAAGAAGAAATATTATGGACTATAAATTTAAAACGAAGCCTTATGATCATCAATTATCTGCGTTAAAAAAATCGTGGAATAAAGAAAACTTTGCTTACTTCATGGAAATGGGTACGGGTAAATCTAAAGTGTTAATAGATAATGTATCTATGCTTTATGACAAAGGTAAAATTAATGGACTACTTCTAATTGCACCTAAAGGTGTTTATAAAAATTGGTTCGACTCAGAGATACCTACACATATGGTGGACCATGTAGATAAAAAAATGGTGTTATGGCAAGCCAATATAAATAAGGGACAACAATTAAAATTGGATACTTTATTTGAAACAGGTGAGGACCTGCATATATTAATTATGAATGTAGATGCTTTTAGTACAGAAAAAGGTGTAGAGTTTGCAGCTAAGTTTTTAAGATGTCATAGAACTTTAATGGCCATTGATGAGTCTACAACTATAAAAAATCCTGACGCTAAAAGATCTAGAAATATTTGTTCATTAGGTAGACATGCAAAGTATAGAAGGATCTTAACTGGATCTCCTATTACAAAGTCTCCATTAGATTTATACAAACAATGTGAATTTTTAGATGAAGGGTTATTAGACTTTACTTCTTATCTTGCATTTAGAACAAGGTACGCAATCATGAGTACCATGAGACTGCCTACACACAATGCACAAATAGTAGTTGGTTATAAAAATTTAGCTGAACTATCAGAAAAAATAACTACATTTTCAGATCGTGTATTAAAAGAAGATTGTTTAGATCTTCCTGATTACACTTATCAAAAAAGAATTATTCAATTAAGTAAAGAACAACAAAAACTTTATGATCAAATGAAACAAGTAGCTCTTGCTCAAATGGATGGTAAGTTGATGACTACCTCTACTGCATTGGTTCAATTGATGAGACTCCAACAAATTACTTGTGGTCACTTCAAGGCAGATGATGATACTTTAAAAATAATTAAGAATGAAAGAATTCCTGCTTTGATGAACATACTAGAAGAGGTAGAAGGTAAAGCTATTATCTGGGCCCATTGGAGACATGATATACAATCAATCGTTACAGCTATTGAAAAAGTATATCCGGGTTCCGTGATGACTTATTATGGGTCCACGTCTACTGAAGACAGAGCTAAAGCTATTAAAGAAATACAAGACCCAGAATCTAAAGTTAGATTTTTAGTAGGAACTCCTCAAACCGGTGGTTATGGTATTACTCTTACTGAAGCTAATGTTATGATTTATTATTCTAATGGTTATGATCTTGAGAAGAGAACTCAAAGTGAGGCTAGAATAAATCGTATTGGTCAGAAAAGAAAAATGACTTATATTGATATTATAGCTGAAAAGACTGTAGATGAAAGGATAGTAAAAGCTTTACGTAAAAAAATTAATATAGCTAGTGAAGTTATGGGAGAAGAATTAAAAGAATGGATTTAATAATATTAAAGGATGGCCTATATCAATTAATACCTGTAACAAAACAAATTATGGAAGGTATAGTTATAACTGCTGAAGTTGACTGTTTTGATTTGTGTGAAATATTAAGACTTAAACTTACAGGTTATGCCGATACTTTAAACTTACATATGATGAATGATGGTAGTGGAGATTTTTATGGATGTATTTGCCGTTAAGCTAACATATCCATAAGTAAAGTTATAAGCACTGCACCCATACCACCGACTATCCAATACTCTAATCTTTTAATTCTTTCTTGCATTTCTTTTATCTGCTCAAATGTTTGTTTCTGCATAATTCTGCAAAGCTTTTCATGAGATTCTATTTTCTCTAATGCAGATTTTTTAGCCATTATTCTCCCCCACCTAGGTCAAATGGATCACTGTAAGAAGTGTCATCACTAGCGTCATAACTTCCAGAATAACTACCTGGATCATTCTGGTAGTTTTCAAAAGCTGTATTTTGATTAACTTGATCTAACATCATAGACTCTTGTATTTTAGCATTTTCTAATTGTTTTAATCTTTCGTCTAATTGAGTACCGCTGTAGTCCCCATCAGCATATTTTCTAGCCAATGTTCTATTGATTGTATCTATTCTTTTTTGGTATGCGTTTTGTAATCCATAGTTTGTAGGCTGACCATATTTACCACCTGATAGCATATTCAATAAACCACCTGATACAGGATTGTAACCTGCCATCAACTGACCTTGTGGTACTCTCCCTATATTATCGTATCCATAATAATCTCTTAATGCTACTTGTCTTGGATCCATGTCTGGTACAAGGTTACTTAAAAAATTTGCTGCCATTCCTAAAGTACCACCCCCTTGAAAATAGTTTCCTATGGTATCTTTAAGTTGAGATATTATTCCATTATTATTTTGATTAGTAATATTAGGTTCTAAATTTTGAGGCACTAAAGCTGTAGTGTCTTGAGTAAGGTTATTTGAAAAACTGTCTGGCAGTTGCCCAGTATACATATTTTCCTGATACGTATCTTTTGCATCAGGTAATATTCCTTGAATACCGGATATTTCGTTAACACCCATACCATCTAAGGTTTGATTCATGTTATTTGCAGTAGTGTTTAAACTATTTGCATTAGATAAAATATTATCAGATGATGCGTTTAGTTGAGCTATAAGTTCGTTTAAAGTTGCCATAATTATACTGTTGTTTTAAATACCTTATCTGCGTAGTCTGCTTTTTGTGCAGTGTTCATTTTATTATAGTTTATTCCACTTAAATATCTAGCCCCTAATGTATTGGCTGTAGCCATTTGATTATTGACTATTGTATTGTTTACAGGCGTAGTTAAAGCAGGACTTACTGGTAAAACTGCTCGTTGTTCTAGTATAGCACCGCCAGTAGGGGCTATGGTTTGACTTATTAAATCTCTAGCTTCTTCTACTCCAGGACTTAATAAACTATCTATTGTATCATTCAAAGCATCCGTAGAATTACCTAATTTAAATTTACGTAAATCTTTCTTCAAATCTCCAAAGATATCCATAACAACATCATTCTGTTGTTCGACTTTTATACCTTCTAAAAGGTTTTCTTTTTTTAATCTATTAGATATAGCTTCAAAAGCTCCTTCACTGTAAGACGGTGGCTTGAAAGTTCCTTTTAAAAGTAATTTAGTATCTGTTTTAGTTAAACGTTCTTCTAATATTTTTCTTAATTTATTTTTAGTTACTCCAAGTTCTTTTGCATTTTCTAAAGTTTGAAATAATTTGTTTTGAGAATCATAAGACTCAGAAAGATAAACTTGATATGCTGCTAGTTTTTCTTCTGGAGTAGTTCTAGCTGAGTAACCTTTTCTTGCAAACTTACTTCTAATATCTTTTTTATCTGAGTTAAAAGAAGTTAAAATAAAAGGCA
>Ga0209535_1001631_pt1 | contig 15145 bp, 13 predicted proteins | sample LinPmetageLP28_FD_184041 | JGI IMG/M metagenome (GOLD analysis project Ga0209535, IMG submission 184041) | Marine viral communities from the Pacific Ocean - LP-28 (SPAdes) (version 2) | ecosystem: Environmental > Aquatic > Marine > Oceanic | place: Pacific Ocean | collected 2009-08-22 | reverse complement strand
GAGATGAATGGTAACAATGCTGCGTCTCAAGAAGAAGCTGCTGCACAAGCTCAACTTAATACAGAGACTGAACTTAAAGCAGAGTATGGACCACAATTTGCCAAGAGACTTGACCAGGCTAAAAAGCTTGCAGTTAATTCTTTAGGATCAGAATTTTTAGAAAATACTTATTTACAAGATGGATCAAGACTTGGAGACAATATTAAAGTCATAAAAGCTTTTTCTGAATTAGCAGATAAATTATCTGAAGATGAAATTATCCAAGGCGATGGATCTGAATATATGACTGCTAAAGACATCGAAAAAGAGATTAACGAACTAACTCAAGAAGGATCTGCTTATTGGAGCAAAACGCATCCAAATCATAATAAAGCAGTTCAAGAAGTCTTGAAGTTGAGAGAGATGTTAAATGGCTAATGAAAAATTTGAGCCAGGCGAAATAATAACAGACACAGAAGTTAGACTTGAATGTTTAAGACTAGCAACTGAATTTGGTCCAGAGAATGATCGTAGAGATCCTCTTCCAATAGCTGAAAGTTATTTTGACTGGGTTATACAAAGTTCAAAGCGACAACCTGAAAAGACCGCTAAGAAAAAAGACAAAGTGAAGTCTTAAAATTTACAGATACGACCTCCTCTTGGAGACAATCAAGTCGATTAAATCAACCACAACATAAGGAGGTTTGACAATGTCAAATCAAATTACTACAGCTTTTGTACAGCAGTATTCAAACAATGTACAAATGCTATCACAACAAAAAGGCTCATTACTGAGATCTGCTGTTGATGTTGAAACTGTTGTTGGCAAAAATGCATTTTTCGACCAAGTCGGAAGTGCTCTTGCAGTTAAAAGAACTACAAGACATGCTGACACTCCACAGATGGATACACCACATGCAAGAAGAAGAGTTAGCCTTGTGGATTACGAGTATGCGGATCTTATCGATAATCAAGATAAAATTCGGACGCTTATTGATCCTACATCTAGTTATGCCTCTGCGGCTGCGTTCGCATTAGGTAGAGCACAAGACGATGAAATCATCGCTTCATTATCTGGAACAGCATTTACAGGAGAGACTGGATCTACATCTACTGCTCTTCCATCTGCTCAAAAGATAACTGAAAGTGGTACTGATGGTTTAACGATTGCAAAATTAAGAAGTGCAAAAGAACTTCTTGATGCAGCATCTGTTGATCCATCAATTACTAGATACATTGCTGTTGGACCCAGACAGATAACTGACCTTTTGGGAACTACAGAAGTTACATCTAGTGATTTCAACTCTGTAAAAGCTTTAGCGAATGGAGAAGTTAATTCATTCCTTGGCTTCAACTTTATCGTTTCTAACAGATTGAGTATTGCTTCATCTAAAAGACTTTGCCTAGTTTGGGCAATGGATGGATGCAAGATGGCTATCGGTCAAGATTTGATGACTAGAATTGATGAGAGATCTGACAAAGGTTATGCTCATCAAGTTTATGTATGTCAATCGATTGGTGCAACTCGTATGGAAGAAGAAAAAGTTGTAACAATTCAAGCTCATGAAGCGTAATCAATAGGAGGATATATTATGGGAACTAAAAATACAGACCTAGTAGCTAATTTTGAAGCTAGTCCTTCAGTTGCTAATAGTGCTGCTGAACTACATGGAGTTTTAAGAACTGCACATGGAACAGTAGAACTGGCTTCTGGCGATAGTGATGATAACGATATTGTTATGTTAGCACCTATTCCATCTAATGCTGCTGTACCAAGTTTATTCATTGGTTCAGATACATTAGGCGGATCGTGTACTTTCAATGTTGGAATTTACACTTCAGCTGGTGTAGTTAAAGACGAAGATGTATTCGCATCTCTAGTAGCAGATGCTGCTGGTATGGCGGATGTTCGTTTTGAAGCTGCCAATATAGATACAGCTGGTAAAAAAATGTATGAGTTAGCTGGAGATAGTACAGATCCAGGCGGTTATTATTACATCGCTGCTACAATGGCAGCCGATGGTCAAACTGCTGGAACTATGTCTTGGAACATTTCATACGTTGTGAACTAGACCAAATAATTTTGTTTGGCGGATGAAATACTCCGCCAGGCAATAGTCAAATGGCAAGAACAATTTCAAGAAATAAAAAGAATTATAGACCTACTAAAAAAGGTGCTGGAATGACAAAGGCTGGAGTAAAAGCTTATCGAAGAGCTAATCCAGGATCAAAATTAAAAACCGCAGTAACTGGTAAAGTTAAAAAAGGATCAAAGGCTGCAAAAAGAAGAAAATCATATTGTGCAAGATCTTTAGGACAACTGAAACGATCTTCTGCAAAAACTAAAAATAATCCAAACTCAAGGATCAGACAAGCTAGACGAAGATGGAAATGCTAAAATGAAATATATTATAATTCTATACATGTGTTCTTTTTCAACATCTCCTCCTCAATGTATGCCTGGACAAGTTTTAGGAATAGAATTTAATACTTATGACCAATGTATTTTAGAAGGTTACTTACAGTCTTATAAAAATCTAAAAAAATTAAGTAGTGAAGAAATAAATAATAATCAATTAGCAATCAAATTCGATTGTAAAGAAATCAAGGTGGAGAATATTTAATGGCAAGTGCAGTAGATATAGCAAATTCAGCTCTTAACTTATTAGGAGCATCAACAATTTCAGCATTCACAGATGATAGTAAAAATGCAAGATTAGTTAATCAAAGATATGAGCCAGTAAGAAATAGAGTATTCAGATCTCATGCTTGGAATTGCTTACACAAAAGAGTTCAATTAGCTCAAAACAGTACAGCTCCAGTAGTAGAATATTCTCATGCTTATGCTTTACCTTCAGATTGTTTAAGAGTTTTAAAGGTCCATAATGGAACTACTGACAGTATTAAATCAGCTATTGATTATAAATTAGAGAGTAGAAATATTGTAACTGATGAAGGAACAATTTTTTTAATCTATATAGCTTTAGATACTGATCCAAACAATTACGATACTTATTTACAGGAAAGTATCTCACATCAACTGGCTGCTGATTTAGCTTATGCAGTTACAAACAATGCAACTCTAGCAAATAATTATATGACTAGAGCAGATGAAAGATTAAGAGAGGCAAGATTTATAGATGCAACGGAAAATTCATTAGGAACTATAGAAAGTTCAGAATTTACAGATGCAAGATTATAATGTCCAAATCATCATTTGATCCAAGATTATTAGAAAAATATTCAGAGCCTAAATCACTTCTTCATTTTCAATGGGGAGATGACACTAAAGTTTATCGATACGCATTAGTAGAAATTATTAACGAAGATGAAATTGATCCTACTTCTAAATGTAAAAGAGAAGAACAAGGATTAAGCCAACAAGAAATATTTAAAAAGATATGCCAAGAACAACACTAGCTTTAACATCTTTTGTATCTGGAGAATTTTCTCCGAAAATGGATGGAAGAACAGATTTTGAAAAATACAGTTCAGGTGCAAAAACCTTACAAAACTTTTTAGTTCAACCTCAAGGAGCTGCTACTAGAAGAGTTGGTACTCAATTTATTGCTGAAGTTAAATCTTCTGCTGCTAAAACAAGATTAATACCTTTTGAATTTTCAACAACTCAAACTTATATTTTAGAATTTGGAAATACTTATATTAGATTTTTTAAAGACAAAGGACAGATCTTATCTGGTGGATCAGCTTACGAAATATCTTCTCCTTATTTAACAGCAGAATTATTTGAAATTAAATTTGCTCAATCAGCAGATGTTATGTACATCACACATCCAAATCATGAAGTGATGAAGTTATCAAGAACTGGACATACTTCTTGGTCATTAACAGAAGTGGCATTTACAGATGGACCTTATCTTGCAACAAATACAACATCGACTACTTTAACTCCTTCTTCTGCATCAACTGGATCAAGAAATATAACTGCTTCAGCAACAACTGGCATCAATGGTGGTGTTGGTTGGTTAGCATCGGATGTTGGTAGAATATTAAAATTTAATGGTGGTAAAGCAAAAATTACAGCTAGAACAAATTCAACAGTTGCAGTTGCTACAGTTACAACAGCTTTCAGTAATACAAATGCTACTGCTGCTTTTAACCTGGGTGCATTTTCAGATACAACAGGCCATCCAAGCTGCGTAAGTTTCTTTGAACAAAGATTAGTATTTGCTGGAACAATAGATGAGCCACAAACTTTATTTTTCTCTAAAGCTGGAGATTATGAAAACATGACTACTGGAACTAACGCAGATGATGCTATGGTTTATACGATTGCATCAAATCAAGTTAATGCCATTAGATACATGAAAGCAGTAAGAACTTTAGTGGTTGGAACTACTGGAGGAGAATTTACAGTTTCAGCAGATGGAACAGATGCTAGTATAACTCCAACAAATGTAACTATTAAAAGACAGAGTTCTTTTGGATCAGCTAATGTGGATGCTATTCCAGCTGGTAACGCAATCTTGTTTTTACAGAAAGCAAAAAGAAAAATTAGAGAATTACAATACAACTTTGATAGTGATGGTTATCAAGCTCCAGATTTAACTATTTTAAATGAAACAGTTACTAATACTGGAATTAACGAAATGTCATATCAACAAGAACCAGGTAGTAATATTTGGTGTGTTAGAGATGATGGAGTTCTAGCTTGTCTTACTTATCAAAGAGCTGAAAATGTAACAGCCTGGTCAAGACATATTTTTGGTGGAGTATTTGGAAATGGCAATGCAGTATGTGAAAGTGTTGCTTCAATTTCTGGAGTTTTAACAGAAGATGAAGTTTGGGTTATTGTTAAGAGAACAATTAATGGTGCAACTAAAAGATTTGTTGAATGTTTTTCTGATTTCGATTTTGATGAAACAACAGCAACAGATTTTAAATTTTTAGATAGCCACCTCTCCTACTCTGGATCTGCTACAACTTCTTTATCTGGATTATCTCATTTGGAAGGACAAACAGTTTCAATACTTGCAGATGGTGCAGCTCATGCAAATAAAACTGTTAGCTCTGGTGCAATAACTTTAGACAGATCTGTTACTAAAGCATGTGTTGGTTTATCTTATGATAGCATTTTACAAACAATGAGAATTGAAGGTGGAGCTGCCGAAGGTACTTCACAAGGTAAAACAAAAAGAATTTCAAAAGTAGTTTTAAGATTGTTTGAAACAGTTGGTGTAAAAGTTGGACCTTCATTAACTAATCTTGAGACTATTCCTTTTAGAACAACTTCATCTCAATTAAGTAATCCTGTTGATACATTACTTTCTGGAGACAAAGAAATTGAATTTAACGATGACTACAATTCGGATGGCTTTATATTTATTAAACAAGATCAGCCTCTTCCTTGTTCAATATTAGCAATCTATCCAACTCTAGTTACATCGGATGGCTAACTTTATAATAATTCCTTACGAAAAACATCATGGCGATGAGATGGTTGAGTTTGGATTAAACCATAAATTGATGGATATAGATGCAAGTTATACAGAAAATAGAATTGATGCTAAAGTTTTTGGTCTCTCATTCACTTTATTGGCTGACAATGAGCCTATACTTTCTGGTGGGATTATTCCTCTTTGGAATGGAGTTGCTGAAGGCTGGGTTATGGCAAGCAAAAAAGTTCATAACTATAAAATTAAATCAGCTTCTGCGGTCAAAAGAAGATTAGATTTACTCTGTAAGAATAACGAAGTGTGGAGATTGCAAACAGCAGTCAAAGAAGAATTTACAACTGGTTTTCGGTTTGCCGAATGGCTTGGTTTAAAAAATGAAGGTTTGATGACCAAGTATGGTCCAGACCAAACTAACTATTATAGGATGGCAAAAATATATGAGTTTCATAGGTAATATAGCTGCTGGTCAAGCTGCTAAAACAATCGGTAAATATAATCAAAGTGTTGCTAATACAGAGGCAGAATTTGTTAAAAAGAAAGCAGATGCTCAACAAAAAACTTATGACAATATCGAAAAACCAAGATTTGTTGAAAAACAAAAACAAGATTTCTCAAATTTCTTTGTTGATGCTTTAAGAACTGGTGCTGAATATAGAGCTGGTACTACACCATTTTTAGTTGGAGTTAAAAATGCACAAACTCAATTATTTGATTTAGCAATGGCAGATCATAATCAAAAAGTTTTGCAAAATGATTTTGAAAACCAGAGCATTTTAATTACTGCCAGAGGAACAGGCGAAAGATTAAAAGGAGATCTAACTGCAAGATCTCAATACATGAAAGCAGCTGGAAGTCTTTTAACTATGGGTTACAAATCTCAACAAGCTGGATCATTGGTAATTACATAATGGCTAAATTACAAATTTTTAGTAGCACACAAAAAACTCAACAAAGTAAAGATGTTAATACATCAACTCTTGCTTTACCTTTGTCTTTAGCAACTCAGCAAGGTCAAGGAATAAATGCTATTACAAAAGCTATAGGCGATATTCAAAATGATTTATTAAAGATAGAAAGTCAAAATGCTGTTGATGCTGTAAAGCCACAAATTACAAAAGATATATTAAATATATACGAAGAAGCAACTAAAGCAGATGATACTGATAAGGCATTAACTATATTTTATAATAATACTTCTCCTAAAAATTTTGCACAATTATTAAAAGATAAAACTCCATTAGTTAAAAAAATATTAACAAGTGAAATATTAAAAGAAAGAGATGGATTAGTTCCAAAACTATTTAGCAAAGTTACAACTGAACAAACAAACAAATTTACAGTTAATTTAAACGACAAGTTTAATTCAGCTATTAGAAAGATGTTATCTTCAGATCAATCTGAAATGGGATTTGGAGCTATAGAATTTAATTCACTTATTAATAATAAATTATACGAAGATCAATTAGGTGCAAAAAATTATAAAAAAATAGTAGATGATGCACAGAAACTTAAAAATACATTACTGCTTGATTTAGATACGAAAATTAATCCTAAAGGTGTAATCAAAGATGAGCTTAAAATTGCAGAAGTTTTAGGAACTGATGCTGCTAAAGACTTGGTAGAAAAATCAAGAGTTACATTAAGAGATCAAAGAGTAAAAGAAGAAAGAGACGAAAGGTTTTTTGAATTAGCAGATGCTGAAACTAAAGTTGGTATATTTACTAATATTTTATTAAGAATTGATAATCATTTAAAAAATCCAACAGATCAAAATTCTTTAAATGAATTACCAACAGAAGCTGAACTTTATGATTTGCTAGACCAAGGTTTAATTAATGAGCCTATGTTTGCAAAGTTATCTGTTGCTATGACAGATGAAGATGGTTTTTCTGATGATGAAACATTGGCTATGATTACTACTCAAATTAATTCAGCTAATACTATTGAACAATTAGATGAAATTGAAAAGTCATACATTACAGATGTTGATACTCTTAAAGCATTAAACAATAGAGATTTAAGTTTATTTAGTGCTTATATTGGTAAAGCCAAAGGCAATTTTGAAAGCCACAAAGATTTTAAAGCATACTCAAAATTAATTGATACTAACATTGTAAATTTAGGAAATTTGAAAAAAAGATCTTCTGCAAAATTTGCAGAGAATTTAGCAACTAAAAAACAATTAATTCAAATGAGTTTTTACGACAAAGTTGCAAGAGGTATGTCTCCTAAAAATGCTTATTTAGATGTATTACAAAATGATTTTGCTTTTGATGCTATTCCTAATTTAAACTCAATACCTCTTCCATATTTTATGGGTAATCCAGAATATTTTAAAGAAATAACTAACGATCCTCAATTTATTAATAAACAAAATAAAGTAGCTGCTGAAATATTTAATAAATCAAACAAGACAAATAGAGATTTACAAAATTATTTATCTAATCTTGAGAAGATAGATTTTTTAGAAGATGTTTTTAAAATCAGAATGATACTTACAAACAATAACCTTGAAGAAGCAACTAAAGAAGGAATTGTTTCAACAATGCAATTACCAGATAATTTATAATGGCTGAAAATTTATTAGACACAGTTTATTTACCAGAAATAGATAAGAAGAATTTCTATGAAGGTAAGCCTTATCAACTTTTAAAAGAAAATAATAATGACACTTCACAGCTTGAAGGTTATCAAGAAAAATCTCAAGCACCTTTAGAGTTTGAAGATTTATCAACTTATACAGATAAAGAAGAGTGGATTGCAAAACATGCTGGTCCAGATGTACAAAAAGAATTTTTTAGTGCTCTTGGAGATTTTGTTTTAGATCTAGGTAAAGATGGAATTAGAAGTTTAGCTGTTGGTGCAACCAATGGAGTTGACTTTGCAGTTAATCTAGCTCCTACTCTAACTAAACTATATGATTTAGCTCCAGTACCATTTGGTGGTGGTGGTGTATTAGAAGCATCTGGTGTTCAAGAAGATATTATAACTAAAGCAACTAAAGCTTCAGATCAATTAGAAGATGCTAGAGAATTTTTAAAGAATTTTAAAGATGATGGAAATGTAGTCTCAAAGCTTGTCCAGGTTATGGGTCAAGATTTAATGTACTCAATGCCAATGTATAAAAAACTTAAATCAGTTGGTATTCCAACAGTTCCAGCATTTGTTATATCTGGTGGAGTTGGTGGTGCTATAGGTATTGAAAAGAAATTAAAATTTACTGGAGATGATAAAGAACAATATAACTCTACATTTACTCAAGATTTCTTTGGTAAAGATATTGCAGAATTTAAAAGATTAGTTGGAATACTACCTAATACTCCTTATGAAGAAATTGCTGATGAAGTAACTCAAGCTTTAGAATATGGAGCTTTTTCTTATGCCATACCAAAAGTAATAGATGGCTTAAAGTTTATGAAAAACAATATTCCATATTTTGCTGGAGGAGCTGCTGTTGCAACTATACCTACAGATGCAGAAGCTAATCCATTTAAGTCTATTGTTAAAGCTGTTACGAATGCACCAATTTTTAAATCAGCTGTTATAGATGCAGCAGAAAAAAAGATTACTAAAGGACCAGGACAACAAGTTTTTAATACAATTAAAAATACTCCTGGTGTTAAAGAAAGTGAATTAAAATGGATGGGTCTTGAGAATTTTTTAAAAGATAAAAAGAATGTAACTCAAGAAGAAGTATTAGAATTTATTAATGCAAATAAACTTGATGTTAATGAAAGAAGATTTGGTGCAGCTGACATGAAGCAAGGTCAAGTTAAACCTCTTAAAGATTTTTCAGATGAAGAGATAGGAAAATTAGAAGATAGAATCTTTGAAGATATTGAAAATGGTGTTGCAAGAGATGAGCATCGTTATGTTGCCGATCACATTGGATATTTAAGAGAGGCTAAATTTCAAAGATTAGATAATTTTAAAATAAGAAAAACTGAATTTAGTGAAGGTTTTGATGCACCAGATATAACTGACCAAAATTATAATATGGGCTCTTATATGAATGATAATTATTTATATAGAGCTGTTAGTGGCTTAGATGATTATGGAGAAGGTGCAATAGGATTTGATTATTGGGATAATACTTTTGGAGAATTTTACGAAGTCTTTACAATTAAAAGTAAAGGTACAAAAACATTAGTTGATGATGCGTTAGAATTACAACTTTATAAAAAGTTTGCTGAAGAACAAATGACACTTCCAGATGAGATGGTTAGAAATGCTGATGTTAATAGTGGCTTTCATATTCAAGCTGATGCTTTTGATGATTTTAAAAAATATTTAGATGATGCTGGAGCTTATATTCATAGTTATCATAAATTGGAAATACCTAAAGATCAAAGAAAAGCTGTATTTGATGAAGTGATGATTAGATCTAATGAGGAAGTGTATTATCAAAATTCAGGCGATATGGATAGTGTAAGTGAAGCTTTAGATGGATATATTGGAAGTGGTGCTGCCAGACCAAAATACGAACAATATACAGAAGCTGGTGGAGAAGCTTATAGTGAATTAGTATTTACACTTTCTAAAGGTGGAGAAAATGTTGGAGGAAACTTTCCGATAGAAACACCTATTACAAAACGAGCATCAACATATGAATTAGATTTAAAAACTTCTCCTCATTTTAATGTATCTGGAGAAATAGCTCATGTTAGATTTAAAACTAGAGAGCAAGGTAATATAAAAATTTTATCAGTTGAAGAAATGCAATCAGATTTAGTTCAAGGAACAAAACAATTTAATGAGAGAGCTATAGAAAACAAAAGACGAGAGCTTATTCAAGCAGAAGGAACAAGGCAAATTGAAAGAAGAGTATTTGAAAATATGTCCGAAGATGATGTCCAAAAAATGCTTAAAGACAGTCCACCAGAAAATTTAATTAAAGACTTTCCATTTAGAAATAACTGGTACGAATTAACTTTAAAAAGATTAATTAGATATGCAGCTGACAATGGTTTTGATGCAATATCAATTCCAAAAGGATCTGTTATCCAGGATAGATATGGATTAACAAGAAGAATAGATGACTTTAATATTACATACTTTGATGAGATGAGAAAAGAAGTAGGTCTAATGGCAAGAGATCAAAATGGTACTACTCAAATTGATGAAATTTATACTTTTGATAGAATTAAAGAAGAGTTTGGAGAAGATGTTTTAAATAGAGTTCTAAAAAAAGGACCTAATATTAATGACGATGCAGATAAATTTGTTGATTTACCTCAACAAGATTATCCAAATATTAAATTAGCAAAACAAATTGAGATTGGTGGAGAAGGTAAATCACAATTATATAATAAAACCATTCCAGCTTTTCTTAAAAAGTATGGCAAGAAATGGAATGCTAAAATTTATGATGATAGTTTAGAAGCTTTGCCTAGTCCATCCATGCCAGTTACAGTTTTTGAAATTACACCAGAGATGAAACAATCAGTACAATCAACAAGTCAACCTCTGTTTGAATTGTTTGGTGGAGTATCAATCGGAGCTTTAGCATCACAAGCTGTATCGGATAATATCGAAAACAATATTATTTCACAATCAACAGAAAATATGTATTAAACAAGTATCTTCAAATATTTGTTTTTTCAAAAAATTATAGGAATTAAATAACATGGTAGGAATAGTTAAAGCTATTGTTAATGCTGCTGGGAAAGGTGGACCAAAACCAAAAAAGTTTCCTCCAGGAAGTGAATTTACAAAAACAGATCAAGAAACATTATTACAAGAAGCTCAAAAGAAAATTGAAAAAATAGAAGCAAAAGAAATTAAACCAGTTGATACTTCTGGATTAGTTAAAAGTTCAGAAGAATTATTAATATCTGGATCTAAAGTAGCTCCTACTCTAACTCCAGATAATGTTGTTAATAGAAAAGTAAAAGCTCCTCAATCATCAACAAAAAAAATTGATGAGTTTATGAGTGAGGAAGAAAAGATTTTAAATAATGCTGACTTAACACCAGTTAAAGAATTAGACGATTTTAACATCAATACATTTAATACTTCCGATGATGTATTAAGATCTATCAATGTTATCTCTAAACAATATTCTAAAAATATTAATACTAGAAAAAGAGATGTTGTAACCTGGAAAGAAACAAACGAACTAGCTGATTTATTAGGAGAAAACTCTGAAACACTAGCTGGTAATCTTTTAAAGTTAAGACCAGGTACTGCTCTTAATGCTACTGAAATAAAAGCTGCTAAAAACTTAATAATTTATCAACATAAAAAATTAACTGAAATAGCACAAAAATTAAGAACTGGTGCAGCATCTGATGATCTTGCTTTAGAGTTTGCTAGACAACATGCGGTAACAGCAGAATTAACAAAGGTTTTTAAAGGTGCACAAACTGAAATAGCAAGAGCTCTAAATATATTAAAAGAGCCAGTTCAAGAAGGTGCAATAAGAAATTTAGATTTAGATGCTTTAAATAGAAATAATATTTTAATGCAAGTTGGCGGTAAAGATACCATTCAAGCTGCTGCTGAACTTTATTTAAAAACACCAACATTAAGTAAGAAGATTGCTTTTGCAGAAAAAAGTTTGCCAGCAAAAACATCTGATGCTTTAGTTGAGATGTTTCTTAATAATATTTTAGTTGGTTTATTAACTCATGTTAAAAACATTGGTGGTAACTTTATTTTTAAATCTCTTGCTAGAGCAGAAAGAAGATTTGCCTCTATGCGATATGGAGGAAAGACTGTAGATAGTGTTGCTGAATTTGAAGCAGATGCAATGGCATTTGGCGAACACCTTGCAACAACTAATATGTGGAGAGCTTTCAAACAAGATTTTAGCAAGTTAAGTTTGAAAAGACCAATAGAATTATATAAAAATTTTCCAGCATTCAAAACTAATGTTGCTGGATCTAAAGTAGAAAGTCCACCAGATGCTTTTTCTTCAAGAGGATTTGGAATTGAAAGTGTAAATGTTTTTACTAAATCATTTGATGTACTTGGAAAAATTTTAACATTTGATCGTATTCCTTATAGATTTTTACAAAGTGCTGATAACTATTTTAAAACTGGAGCTTATCAAGCTGAAGTATATGCAATGGCATATAGAGAAACTTTAAAATTAGTTAAGACAAACGGAATACCAAAAGAAAAAGCTGCTGACATACTTGCCTCTTTAGTAACTAATCCACCAGAATTTATAACTAAAGCTGCTTACGATGCTGCATTAGAAAGAACATTTCAAACTCCATTAAGTAAGAGAAGAGATGTTGTTGGAGATGCTACAAATTTAATTCAGAAATTTAAAGAAAGTAAATTTTTAAATCCATTGTCTATTATAACTGCTCAATGGTTTCCATTTTTAAGAACACCAGCAAATATTGTTGGATCTTCAATGGAGAGAATGCCATTTTTAGGTGCTAATAGAATTTTAAGTAGTTATAGAAGTGCATTAAGAAAAGGTGGAGCTGAAGCTGAACTTGCAAAAGCTAAAGCAGCGACTGGTTGGGCCTTCATGGCAACCTTTGTTCCATTAGGATATTTTGGAGTTTTTGGTGGATCAGATGTAGTAACTTATGGTGGCAGAGATGGTTACTTATTAAAACAAGCTTCAGGCAAACAACCTAAAAGTTTTAGATTTCATAATTTCTTAAATGAGAAAGCTCCTAAAGTTGCAGAGATAACTGGATTAACTGGATCTAAACTTCAAGGTAGTGTTAATGGATTTGAGCCAGCAGTATTATTAGCATCAACCGCAGCAGATGTTGGAGCAATTATTGCTGAATTAGAAGATGATTGGTCAAGATATGAAACTGACAAAGTAAGATTATTAACTGACTTTTTAGCAACTTATGCTCTATCATTTGGAGAAAATATTTTAAACTCTTCAGTATTGTATGGAACATCAACATTAGTTGATACGATTTCTCAATTAAAAATGTCCGAGGATAAAGGACAAGTTTTAATAGAAAGAGGAAAAAAGATGGGAGCCTCTGTATTTCCTTTCGCTACATTCTTAAATCAGTTTGAAGATTTAGGAGAAGCTGAACAAAAAACAGAAAAATATGGAATTGTTAATAGAGATGATTTTGTAAAATTAAATGTAGAATTTAAAGATATGATCCAGAGAAATTTTCCTGGATTTGAAAATGATTTGCCATTGAATAGAGATTGGCTTGGAGATGAAAGGATGAAGTTTTCTGTTATGTCATCATATACAGAAGATCCAATAAATGTTGAAGCAGCAAAGATAGGTTATGAGCCTTCTCCACCAAGAAAAAAATTAATGGTTACTGTTGATAATGTTAAAACAAAATTTGGAAACATACCTTATTCAATCGAGGTTAGTGTTCCGTTAAAGAATAAAGAATATGCTCTTTATCAATATCTTATTGGCAAACAAACTAAAAAAAATTTAACTTATTTAATTAATGAAGATCCTCTTTATTTAAAATCAAAAGATAGGTTAGAAAAAAAAGATGCAATGGCTGATGAAGTAAGAGCAGCTAAAACAGATACAACAGCAGATTTTAAATCGGAATTAAATCCATTATGGAAAGACATATATCAACGAGCAACAAAACTAGCCATTAAGAAATGGCAAAAAGAAAACATAATAAAAGCAGAGGAATAATAAATTGACTATATCAACTACAATAATTAAAAGCAGCTTAAATGGAAATGGATCTACATCCGCTTTCACTTATAGTTTTAAGATTACTGATGATGACGACATCCAGGTAATTATTAGATCAGCAACTGGTGTTGAAACTGTAAAATCTAAAGGTACTCATTACAATGTATCTGGAGTTGGAAATAATTCTGGAACTGTAACTTTTACTAGCGGTAACATACCAGCTTCTGGAGAGACAGTTGTTTTAAGAAGATCTACACCTAAAACTCAAGCAATGGATCTAATCGATAATGATCCAATGTCCGCTGACACTATTGAAACTGCACATGATAAAGTAATTTCTATAACTCAAGAACTTCAAGAACAAGTTGATAGATCTTTAAAATTATCAAGAACGAATACAATGACCAGTACAGAGTTCACTACTTCTGCTACTGATAGAGCTTCCAAAATTTTAGCCTTTGATAGCTCTGGAGAATTATCTGTTGCTCAAGAACTTGGAAATGTAAAAGGTAACTGGGCTGCCTCTACTTCTTATGTTCAAAGAGATATAGTTAAAGATACTTCTACTAATAATATTTTTATAGCTTTAACAGCTCACACATCAAGTGGATCTCAACCATTAACTACTAACACTGATAGTGCTAAATGGTCTTTATTGGTTGATGCTGCCTCTTCAACAACAAGTCAAACTGCTGCCGCTTCATCTGCTACAGCTGCGGCCAACTCTGCAACTGCTTCAGCTAGTAGTGCAACTGCATCGGCTAACTCCGCAACTGCTGCCGCATCCTCTGCTACTTCAGCTGCTTCATCTTTAACAACTTTTCAAAGACAGTATCATGGAGCTGCAAGCTCTGATCCGTCATCAAATTTGGATGCTGGAGATCTATATTTTAAAACTGATGGATCTGGATTAAAAGTTTATAATGGTTCAGCCTGGGAAGATATAAAACCTACTTCATCTGAACAAACAAATATTAATGCTTTAGCTGCTAGTGCAGTTGTAGCTGATATGGCTTTACTTGCAACATCTGACGTTATTGCTGACATGGCTTTACTTGCAACATCTGATGTAATTTCAGATATGAATACTTTAGCAACAAGTGATATTATTTCTGATCTTAATACTTTAGCTACATCTGCA